>QLAH01000165.1_pt1 | contig 52989 bp, 39 predicted proteins | sample 4693081 | NCBI WGS metagenome assembly QLAH01 (sample SAMN09425401, study PRJNA476045) | Lake water metagenome, whole genome shotgun sequencing project. | reverse complement strand
ATCCCCGAAGACCAAAGATCCGCGCGGCGCCCGGCTGGCAAGGAGGCGAAACGAGGCTGTATCCGCAGCGATACAGCGAGTTGAAGCCGACGCGGCCAGACGGGATGCCGCGCGGATCGACGTCCGGGGATCCGTCAGACAGAACCTAGAAGGCGCGCCCGTATTGAAGTTGCCGCGCAGCGGGACTCGCGCCGCGGGCGCGCACCCTGCTGTCGTCGTGCGCTTCGATCGCGTCGCGGCGGCGTCGGCCGCAGGCGCGATTTACACAGACTCTCGGACAAACCCTTGCGTGGTTGACATCCGCGTTGTCTACTCTCGGTTCCGCGTGCGGCGTCGCATGCGCGCAGGTTGTCCTCGATGGGATCCTCTGTTCAACAGTCCTCGACCGAATCGAACCCCGCCGCGGGCGATCGTTCGGAACCCGTCGGCTTCGACACCCTCTACCGGCGGCTCCGCGCGATCTGCCGACATCGGCTCTCCTCCGAGCGTGTCGACCACACGCTGCAGGCGACCGCGCTTGCGAACGAGGTGTTTCTCAAGCTCCTCTCGCGCGAGTCGGACAGGGCCCGCAATCCGACGGGCGCCACGCGCTGGTTCATCGCAAACGCAGCGATCGCCATCCGCGAGGTGCTCGTCGATCATGCCCGCGGGCGAGGGCGCGCCAAGCGGGGCGGGGGCCGTGCGCGCACCGATCTCGACGAGGCGCTTGGCATCGTCGGCGCGCCCTCGCTTGACCCGGACGCTGCCGCGCGCATCCAGACGGTCGATGCGCTTCTCTCCGAGCTTGCCGCCGTCTCGGCCGTGCAGGCCGAGATCGTGCTGCTGCGCTTCTTCGCGGGGCTGACCTTCGCCCAGATCGCGGAGCAGCTCGAGATGTCTGAGTCGACCGTGCGCCGCGAATGGGTCTTGGCGCGGGTCTGGATGGGGAAGAGCCCGTCGGTCGCGGGCTGGGAGGCGTGACCGATGGGGGAGCCGGGCGCACCGCCGCGCGAGCCGTCGGGCGAACCCCCGCACGGCGGCTTCGGCGGGCGAGCCGCCGATTTCGTGGCGCTTCCCGCCCGCGTCGTCGCCTTGCGAAGCGTGGGGGCTTCTGCTTCGAATGATCCATCGTCCGATTCGCGCTTCGATGAGAGTGCCGCAGAGCACGCGCTTGCGGGGTTCCTGCTCGCTGCGCTCGAGCGCGATCCGAACGACCCGTCTCGGGCGGTCGCCTCCATGGTCGAGGAGGGTGCGCTCGACGCGGGCTCGGCCGCCGAGGTCGAGCGGATGCTCAAGGACTACGGACGCGGCGGAATCGCAGACCCCGATGAAGCGGAGGGTCGGCAGGTCGTCGATCGAGCCGTCGCGGACGCCGCGCTCGTGGCGCCGCCGTCCGTCTCGACCGACATTCCCGCGCGGCTCGGGCACTACCGCGTTCTCCGCACGCTGAGCGTCGGGCCGTCGTCCGCGGTCGTCGTCGCGCAGCAGGAGGCGCCGATCCAACGCGAGGTCGCTGTCAAGCTGATGTTCGAGGATGCGTCCGACCCGCGCTTCGCCGCGCGCGTCGAGCTTGAGCGCCAGACGCTTGCGTCGCTCGAGCACCCGAACATCGCGCGGATCTACGACTTCGGCGTCGCATCCGACCACAGGCCCTACATGGTCATGGAGCATGTCGGCGGCGGCAGCATCGTCGAGTTCTGCCGCGGCCGCGGGGTTCCGCTGCGCGCGCGCGTCGCGCTCTTCCTCGAGGCTTGCGCCGCGATCCGCGCCGCGCATACGCTCGGCGTCCTCCACTGCGACCTCAAGCCCGCGAACATCCTCGTGCAGGTCGTCGGAGGCGAGTCGCACGCGAAGGTCATCGACTTCGGCATCGCGCGCACGGTGCGCGCCGCAGGCGGCGAGCGCGCGCAGATCGCGGAGATCCCGCGCGCCCTCGGCACGCTGGCCGCGATGAGCCCCGAGGCGCTCGTCCCGGGCGGCCCGCCGCTCGATGTGCGCGCCGATGTGTTCGGACTCGGCATGGTGCTCCTTGAGCTCGCGGCCATGCGGCCGCCGCGGGTGCTGCCGTCCGAGGATCCCGCCGAGGCGCTGCGAATCGTGCTCGAGGAGCCGATTCCGCGCGCGTCGCGGCTTGCGGCAGAGTCGGGCGGCAGGTTCGACGGCGAACTCGATGCCGACCTCGATGCCGTGATCGCGAAGGCGACCGCGCGGGACAAGCGTGCGCGCTACGGTTCGGTCGATGCCCTCGTCGGCGATCTCGGGCGCTGGCTCGACGGCGAGGAGGTGACCGCGCGTCCACGGCTGCTCGGCGAGCGCATCAGGCGTGGCTTCGCGCGGCGGAAGTTCGCAGCGCTCCTTGCAATCGTGGCAGTGGTCGCCCTCGTGCCGCTCGTCGCGGGCTCGATTCGCGCGAGCTCCACGCGCGACCGCGCGCTCGATGCAGCGAACGCCGCGCTCGCCGCAGCGCGCGAGATCCGCGACGTGCCAGGCAAGGACGAGCGGCGGGGCATCCTGCTCGCGACTGTGGCGGAGGAAACCCGGGCGGGGCTTCTCGCGCGTCCCGGCGACATCGACCTCCTGCGCGTGCGCGTGGCGGGAGTCGAGGAGGAACTGCTTGCGCGCCTGATGCGCGGCGACCCGAAGTCCGAGCGGTCGCGCGAGCTTGCGAGGGAGGCCGAGCGGATGCGCAGGGAGATCGTCGGACTCCGACCCGACGACTCCCTGGCGCTCGCGGATCTCTCGGTTGCGCTCGCCTACAAGCTCGACACGATCCGCGGCGAGCCTGGTTTCGTCGAGGCGCAGGACGAACAGCTCGATCTCGACATCTGGCTCCACGAGAGCGACCCGAAGAGCAGGCTCTTCGCCGACAACCTCTCGTGGACCTACCAGCGCGTGGCCGACCGCGCGTGGGAGCGCGGCGAGCGCGAGCGCTCGCTCGAGTATCTCGACAAGTCCGCCGAGCTCGGCGACATCGCGCTTGCGCTCGACCCCGCGAGCCCTGTCTCGCTCTTCACGGCGGCCGCAGGGCACCTCTACGCGATGCACGCGGATCTCGTGCGCGGTGACGGCGATGCGGCCAAGGCGCACGCGTTCCGCTCTCTCGGGCTTTCAGGAGCGCTCTTGGCGCGCGAACCCGAGCACCCCCGCGTGGGAGCGTTCCACCTGCGCGCAGCCAGCTTCGCCGCCACCTTCGTCTTCGACCCAGAGGACCCGACGCAGTCGGAGCAGCTGCTCGATGCGGCGCTTGCGGCCGTCGCGCGCAACGGGTCCGCGAAGCAGAACACCATCTTCATGAGCTTCCCGTACTTCGACGCGCTGCTCACAAGGACCGCCTTCGAGTTCGGTCGCGGCGAGACGGTCTTGGCAGCGCGGCGGGTGGCCGAACTGCGCGGGATCGTCGAACGCGTCCGCTATGGCGAACCCCGCGCGTCCGGGTTCAGCACCTGGGACGCCGCCGTCGGCGGGCTCGAGGCCGCGCTCGCATTCTCCCGCGGCGACGACGCGGAGTTCGAGCGTTCGCTCACGCGCGCCTTCGAGGCGGCGCGCACCGAGTCGAAGACGATCGAGGAGCGCGTGCATGCGTCCGTCGGCGCGGTGCACAGGGTTCGCGGCGCGCTGAAGGGGCTGCGGCATCGGGGCATGGAGAGCGAGATGGCTGCACGGCTCGCCAAGGTCGACGCACGGCTTCTCCGCGAGCTCGAGATCGACGTCGCGGAAAGTGAACGCCTTGCGCCGACGGCGATCTACACGCTCCACGCGCAGCGGGCGCGCGCGGAGCTCGTCGGCGACCTTGACGCAGTCGCCGAGCTCGACTGGAGGATCTACCACGCTCCAGACAGCACCTTCCACGGAACGAGAGGCCTGCGCATTCGGTCGCGCCCCGGGGAGGATGCGGGCTTGCGCTGACGAAGCGGAAGGCACGGAGTCTCACAGGTCCGGGCAGCGGTCACACGCCAACGGATGCATCCCGCTCCTTGAACGCGGGAGTCGGGGGATCGATCAGTCCGTCGGCCCCGCCCTCACCACGCGGGGAACCGCGGCGTGCGGCCGTCGAGGACCGCCGCGATGTCCTTGACGACCCAGCTCATGTTGTCCATGGCGGTCATCGTGCGGCTCGCGAGGTGGGGCGCGAGGTACGCGTTCGGCACATCGACGAGCGGGTAGTCGTCGCCGAAGGGCTCGGGGTCGTGCACATCGAGCATCGCCGCCGCGGCGGGGTTCTCGCGCAGCCACTCTGCGAGCGCTTCGGCGTCGAGCACGAAGCCGCGGCTCGTGTTGATGAGGTAGGAGTCGGGCCGCATCGAGCGGATCAGGTCGCGCGAGACGAACCCCCGGTTCGACGGGCGCCCGTCGATGTGGATCGTGAGAAGATCGCTCTCGGCAAAGAGCCGCTCGAGCGACACGGGCTCCGCGCCGAAGCGCCTTTCAGCGGGGATCTCCTCGATGTCGTGGTAGATCACCGTGAATCCGATCGCGCGCGCGACCTCGGCCACGCGCTTTCCGATGCGGCCGAGCCCGAGGATGCCGAGCGTGAGCTCGTTCATCTGCCAGAGCCCGACGACATCCTGTCGGATCAGGTTCCACTCCGTCGAATCGACGGGGTCGTCGAGGAAGAGCCTCGGCCTGAGCACGTCGCACACGAGGCAGAGGATGTACTCGACGACCGCCTGTGTGTTCGCGTCAGGCGCGTAGACCACCTGCACGCCGCGTGCCCTGCAGGCCTCGAGGTCGATGTTGTCGAGCCCGACTCCCGCGCGCCCGACCACCTTCAGCCGCGGGAGATGCGCGAGGATGGCGGCATCGACGCGCGTGTAGGTCCGCACGACGAGCGCCTCGACCTCGGGCGCAGCGTCGACGAACCGCTCCTCGTGGATTCCGCAGCGGAGCACCTCGAAGCGCTGCGCAAGCCAGTCCGCGGCCTCGTCGGCGAGATGCTCCGTGACCACCACGAGCGGGCGTCGCCGCACGCGGTCGCGGGCAAGGCTGGAGAGGGGATTCGGGTCCATGAACGGGACGGGCGGGCCGCACAGAGCGCGGGATGGGCGCGGAAGGGCACGATAGGCGTTCTTCGCGGACCGTGCCACGCCCGCACAACCCGCACAGACCGACCTCTCGGAACAGTCGGAACGGTGGCGTGTAACTCTCGCGCGTCTCGCGGATCGCGGGCACATCCTGCGCCGCAGCCTGCCGATGCGAGAGGGCACCCTCGGGTCCCTTCTGGGGAGTCCTGTTGCCCGGGGTTCTGCTCGGCCGTCGCGCGGGTGTTGCGGCGACCGCGCGGGAGCATGCAAGTCAGGCGCGGAAGCGCGCCGCGGAGGCGACCGAGATGGACAAGGCATCGCTCATCGGAAGCATCATCGGGTTCGTCTGCTGCGCCCTCGTCTGCGTGATGGCGTCGGGCGGCAACATCATGATGTTCTACTCCGAGAAGGGGTTCATCATGGTGTTCGGCGGCACCGTCTCGGTGATCTTCATGGCGATGCCCATGGAGAACATCAAGGCGATCCCGGGCTACTGCAAGCGCTTCATGTTCAACGGCGGCCTCACGCCGCTCGAGACCGTGAAGGTGATGAGCGCTCTCTCCGACAAGGCACGCCGCGACGGCATCCTGTCGCTCGAGGGCGAGGTCGAGAAGATCAAGGACCCGTTCCTCGCCAAGGGACTTCGCATGGCGGTCGACGGCACGGACGAGGAGATCATCGAGACCACGCTCCGCCTCGAGGTGATGGCGATGCAGGAGCGCCACAAGAACGGCAAGAAGTTCTTCGACCTCGTCAAGCTCTACTCGCCTGGCTACGGCCTGGTCGCGACGCTGATCGGACAGGTCGGCATGTTCGGAAACCTCGGCGGCGACATCGCGACGCTTGGCTCGATGCTCGCGGTCGCGGTCGTGGCGACAATGTACGGAACCGTGCTCGCGAACGCCGTCGCCGGACCGATGGGCGACAAGCTGGCTACGCGCTCGGGCGAGGAGATCCTCTCGCGCGAGATGATGGTTCAGGGGATCCTCTCGATCCAGGCGGGCGACAACCCGCGTGCCACGCAGGAGAAGATGCTCGCCTTCATCCCGCAGGGCGTCCGCAGCAAGATGAACATCGCGGCCTGATCCGAGCGCCGAACGGCAGGGAGTCCCAGCATGTCGGAGCACAAGGACAAGGATGCAGGCAAGGGCCACGGTGGCGGCGACGCGCACGGCGGCGGCGACGCGCACGGCGGCAAGAAGAAGCACAAGAAGCATCATGGCGGCGGCCACGGCGGCGGACACGAGGAAGGTCACGAGGGTGCGCCCGAGTGGCTCATCTCCTTCGCCGACATGGTGATGCTCATGATGGGCTTCTTCGTGATCATGTTCGCCATGAACCTGCAGCCGAAGGGCGGCAACCCGGGCGGTGGTGGCGAGGAGTCCGAAGGCGTCGCGGCGCAGCCAGACATGATCGACTTCGCGATCGCCGTGCGGAAGGCCTTTCATAACGACGTCGACATGTCTTCCACCGACCCGCAGGACCAGTTGCTGATCCAGCGCATCCTCCAGTCGCAGCACGGCGGCGCAGGGGAAAGCAGGGACGAGGGCACGCGCGGCAAGGACCAGAACGTGCAGAGCGTGCGCCAGAGCGACCATTTCGGTCGTGGCACGAGCGTCCTGTTCGCGCCGCGGTCGGCAGCCGTGACCGAGGCGGCGGGCCGATCGCTCGCGGAGCTCGCCAAGCAGCTGCGCGGACAGGCGACGGTGATCGAGGTGCGCGGCCATGTCGGCGCAAGCGAGATCTACGGCGAGCCTGCTGAGGCGATGACGCTCGCAGCAGACCGTGCGCTCGCCGCTGCGAACAGGCTCGCCGCGGGCGGCATCGACTGGTGGCGCATCCGCGTCGTGGCAGCGGGCAGCGGGGAACGGGTCGAGCCCTTCCCCGAGGACGCAGCCGCAGACGCGAAGAATTCTCGTGTGGAGGTTCGTGTTCTTGACGAAATTGCCGCACCCCGCGAGCCCGCGAAGGCTGGAGAGGGCGATGCCGCTCGAAAACCCGGCATCCGCATCGACCTCGAAGACTCGAACCGCACGGAGCCCGCACCGGCGGGCGCGGCCTCCGCGGCGGGGGGAGGCGTGGCCTCGGGCGGCCGCAGCCGCGCGCCGTGAGCTCGCGCCGGGCGAAGGGCCCGCGGAACCTCGCGGTTTTCGCGCTTGCAGGCTTGATCACGGGTCGGGTGGAAGTAGGGTTGGGAGTCCTCGGCGCTTCGCACGGGGTGCTCGGCGGGTGACTACCTGCGGAACACCGATGCCGACAGGCTCCGATCCGCGCAGTTCAGCCGCGACGCTCGCATCGCGGATCCGTCAGTCAGGAGTCTCCACATGACGAATCACGACACCGCCTTCAACACTCCCATGCACGGTGGCCACGCGCGGTCTTCCGCGGCATCGCGCGCGACACCCCGGGCCCTCGCCGCCGCGCTCGCGTTCGGTGCGCTTGCCGCGCTGCCCGCGACCGCGCATGCGGACATCTTCACGGAGATCCGCTACTCGGATCTCGTGGCTCGGCTCGGCGTCGATGTCCCGACGGGAAGCGGCATCCGTGTCGCACAGGTCGAGGCCACGGAGTCCGGCGGCGCATACGCCCCGAACTCGGCGAACCCCGAGTTCGCGGGAGTGACCTTCTTCCTGATGTCGGGGGCCGCGCCGCAGAGCTGGCATGCGACTGAGGTGGGGAAGTCCTTCTATGGCAACGCGCTCTCGATCGCGCCCGACGTCGACACGGTCCACTGCTGGAACGTGAACGACTGGGTCGGTCCGTCCTACCTCAACACGAACAGCGGGGCTGTTCCCGCGACGCCGCCCGCGGGCGTGCGCATCTTCAACCACTCGTGGATCGGCTCGTTCGGGAGCTCCTCGACCGACAACAACGTGCTGCGTCGCGTCGATTTCCTGATGAGCCGAGACAACGTGCTCTTCACGGTGGGCACGAACAACGGCGCGGGCAGCGCGGCCCAGCCGCTCCTGAGCTACGCATACAACGGGATCTCGGTCGGTCTTTCCAGCGGAAGCCACGCCAATGCGGCGACTCCCGCGGGAATCGACGGACAGGGACGCCGCAAGCCCGACATGGTGGCTCCGGGTCAGTTCACCAGCTTCTCGACTCCCGTGGTCGGCGCCGCGGCGGCGCTTCTCTTCGAAGCCGCGCAGAACGACCCCGCCACGGCCGGGAACGCGAACGCGAACCGCGCGCTCACGGTGAAGGCGGTCCTCCTTGGGGGCACCACCCACCGCGCGGCCTGGTCGAACGGCGCGCCCCTCTCCGGCGCGTCGCGCGGCATCACCACCACGCCGCTCGACCCGCTGTACGGCACCGATCTGCTCAACATCGACCGCTCGCACCTGATGCTCACCTCGGGCGAGTGGAACGGGACGACGACCGTCCAGCAGGGAGTGTTCGCGCGGCATGCAGGCTGGGACCACATCACCTCGGTGCCGTCGGGCGGCAGCGTGCTCTATCCCTTCAAGCTGCATCAGGCGGTGCCCGAGGTCAGCGTTCTCGCGACCTGGCCCCGTCAGGTTGCGTCGGGCTTCTCGACGTGGTCGCTGCAGAACTTTGACCTTCGGCTGTGGAGGCTCGAGGCAGGCTCGCTCGTCTCGATCTCGGGAGCGGCAGGCGTCGGCGTCTTCGCCTCGGGGAACGTCGAGAGCGTCAGCACCGTCGACAATGTGGAGCATCTCTACATCCGCGATCTCGCCGCAGGCGAGTACGTGCTCGAGCTCAAGCGCCAGACGGGGTCGCAGTCCGCGCAGCCCGTGGCCGTGGCCTGGTACATGCCGCCGACCACACCTGCCGCCGACCTGAACGGCGACGGCGTCGTCGGCCCGACCGACCTCACCATCCTGCTTGGCCAATGGGGAACCGCAGGCCTGGCGGACCTGAACGGCGACGGCACGGTGAGCGGGTCGGATCTGTCGATCCTTCTCGCCTCGTGGGGCTGATGGCCGCGAGGCGGAGCCCCGACATCCCGGCGAGGCACAGCGCGACCGGCGCAGCACGACTGACGCGGCAGCGCGGGTTCGGTAGCATCCGCTCCCGATGCGTCCGTCCGCACAGAGATTCTGGCTCCTCACCCTGCTCCTCCTCGTGGGGGTGCCGCTCCTCTACCCGATCTGGCTTGGCGTGGGCAGCGCCTTCGTCGGCGACGACGGCAAGCCGACGCTCGCCCATGTGGTGAACGCCTTCCGCGACCCCGTCATGCGCGCGGGCCTTGGCAACGCCTTCGCGATCGCCTGCGGCACCACGGTGATCGCGGTCCTGATCGCACTGCCCCTCGCGATGCTCTCCGCACGGACGACCTTCCGCGGGAAGTCAATCCTCGGCACGCTCGTCCTCGCGCCGCTCATCCTGCCGCCCTTCGTGGGCGCCATCGGCATGCGCCAGCTTCTCGGCCGCGAGGGAGCGGTGAACTCCGCGCTGCTCGACCTCGCGATCGTGGCGGAGCCGATCGACTTTCTCGGGAAGGGCGGCTTCTTCCTCGTGATCCTCCTCCAGGCGATCGCGCTCTATCCGATCCTCTACCTCAATCTGGTCGCTGCGATCGCGAACCTCGATCCGTCGATGGAGGAGGCCGCGACCAACCTCGGCGCGAGCCGTGCGAAGCGCTTCTTCCGCGTCACGCTGCCCCTCATCCGGCCCGGACTCTTCGCAGGCGGCACGATCGTCTTCGTGTGGAGCTTCACGGAACTCGGCACGCCGCTCATGCTCGAGTTCACCCGCACGACGCCCGTCCAGATCTTCAACGGCATCAAGGAGATGGAGGCCTCGCGCGCGCCGTACGTGCTCACGGCGGTCATGCTGGCGGCGACGATCCTGTCGTACGCGGTCGGCCGCCTCGTCCTCGGCGGCCGCGGGCACGCGATGCTGTCGAAGGCGAGCGCAGGCGCGGGGTACAGGCACCTCACGGGCCGCAAGGCCCTGTTCGCGGCGCTTCCCTTCGTAGCCGTCATCTCGATCGCCACGCTTCCGCACCTCGGGGTGATCGGCACGGCGATCTCGTCGAACGGGCAGTGGTATGGGACGCTCCTCCCGACGAGCCTCACCTCGAGCCACTTCGGCGAGGCGCTCACGCATCCGCTCGCAGCAGGCTCGGTGCGCAACTCGATCATGCTCGCGGGCGCCGCGACCGTCATCAACGTGGTGGTCGGGCTCTTCGTGGCGCGGCTCCTCGTGCGCGGAACGGTGCGCGGACGCGCCATCCTCGACTCGCTCGTGATGCTGCCGCTCGCGGTGCCAGGCCTCGTCTTCGCGTTCGGTCTCGTGGCCGCGAGCCTTCGCTGGCCCTTCCATGGCACGCCGCCCGCCTGGCTCGGCGAGGTCTTCTCGGTGCTTCCGGGCGGGCTCGGCGACTGGCTCGCGAACGCGCCGCTCAAGCCGCTCGGCGACATCCTCGGGCCTGTGCCGAACCCCGTGCCGTTCCTGATCCTCGCCTACGCGGTGCGGCGCCTGCCATACGTGGTGCGCGCGGCAGTGGCGGGGCTCGAGCAGACATCCGTGGCGCTCGAGGAGGCTGCGTTCAACGCGGGTGCCTCGCGCTGGCGCGTGACGCGCAAGATCGTGCTGCCGCTCCTTGCCGCAAACCTCGCGGCTGGCGCGATCCTCGCGTTCTGCTTCGCCATGCTCGAGGTCTCCGACAGCCTCATCCTCGCGCAGCGCGAGGGCGACTACCCGATCACCAAGGCGATCTTCACGCTGGCGGAACGGCTCGGTGACGGGCCGGGCGTGGCGAGCGCGCTCGGCGTGTGGGCGATGGGGTTCATGGCCATGGCGCTCGCGACCGCGGCCGCGCTTGTCGGCAAGAAGGCCGGCGCTGCGTTCAGGGGTTGAGCGGTCGCGGCGTGTTTGAGCGGCGGCTGCTGCGGCAGCCGCCTTTGGTGCTCGTGACGGGACAGGCGGGTTCGGCTGCTGCGGCAGCCGCCTTTGGTGCTCGTGATGGGATAGGCGCTTCGCGCCGAGGCGCGTTCGGCTGCTCGTCGCTGTGAGCGGGGAGTTCACTCGTGCACGGCGATCTCCGCCGCGAATGCAGTGCCGAAGTCGGCGTACTTCTTCTCGCCGATCCCGACGATCGCGAGGAACTCGTCCTTTGACTGAGGTTTACTCGTCGCGAGTGCGCGCAGCGTGACATCGGAGAAAACAACGTACGGCGGCACGCCGCGCGCATCGGCGAGGCGCTTGCGGAGGGCGCGCAGACGGTCGAAGAGCGGGGCATCGGCCTCGGCCAGAGATGCGACCGCCTCGCCACGCGACGACCCGCGGTCGCGTGCGCGCGCGCGCTCGGCCGCGACGGGCGCGATCGGCATGACGACGCGGATCTCGCTGCGGCTCCTCAGCGCGTCGAGCCCACGCGGGGTGACGCGCACCACGGCGAATCCATCGTCCGCGACCTCGAGGAAGCCCTCCTGCAGCAGTTGCCGCCCCAGCGACGCCCATGCCGCGCGCGGGCGGTCCTTGCCCGCGCCGTAGGTCGACAGCTCGTTGTGGAACCAGCGGCGGATCTTCTCGGTGTCGGCTCCCACGAGCACCTCCGAGAGGTGCTGCAGGCCCACGCGAAAGCCGCTCTTCTGCTCGATGCGCAGGACGCAGCTCATCAGCTTCTGCGCGTCGGTCGTCACCACCTCGGTCTCGCGCGGCGAAAGGCAGTTGTCGCATCCTCCGCAGTTCGACTCGTCGCGCAGCTCGCCGAAGTAGCGGAGGAGCGCCGTGCGGCGGCAACCCGCGCTCTCCGCGAACGCCACGATTTGGTCGAGCTGCGCCTTCGCCACCGCGCGTGCATCGTCGTCGGAGATGTCGGCGAGGAAGTGAAGGTGCTTGGCCACATCGCCGCGCGAGTAGAGGAGCAGGCACTCGCTGGCGATCCCGTCGCGCCCCGCGCGGCCCGTCTCCTGGTAGTAGCCCTCGATGTTCTTCGGGAGGTCGGAGTGCACGACGAACCGCACGTTCGGCTTGTTGATGCCCATGCCGAAGGCGATGGTCGCCGTGACGACGCGCACCTCGTCGCGCAGGAACTCCTCCTGGTTGCGCGCGCGCACCTCCTGCGGAAGCCCCGCGTGGTAGGGGCGCGCTGGGATTCCTGCGCGCTCGAGCGCGTCCGCCATCGCCTCGGCGCTCTTGCGCGACTGGCAGTAGACGATGCCCGACTCGTCGCCGCGCGAACGGACGAACGCAACTGTCTGCGCGCGCGCATCGTCCTTCGCCACCACGCGGTAGGCGAGGTTCGGCCGATCGAAGCTCGCGATGAACACGGCTGGGTCGCGCAGCTCGAGCTGCGTGGCGATGTCCTCGCGCACGCCGGGCGTGGCGGTGGCTGTGAGCGCGAGGACGGGCGCATGCGGAAACGCGCGGCGAACGGCGCGGATCTGGCGGTACTCGGGCCGGAAGTCGTGGCCCCATTCGCTGATGCAGTGGGCCTCGTCGACCGCGATCGCGGCGACCTTCCAGTGCGCGAGCCGCGCGAGGAACTCAGGCGTCACCAGTCGTTCGGGCGCGACATAGAGGATGCGGTGCTCGCCGCGGTCGAGCGCAGCGCAGCGTGCGCGGAACTCGTCGCCTTCGAGCGTCGAGTTGATGAAGGTCGCGGGCACGCCCGCGGCCTGCATCTGGTCGACCTGGTCCTTCATCAACGCGATGAGGGGCGACGCGACCACGGTGAGCCCGTCGCGCACGAGCGCGGGAAGCTGGTAGCAGAGGCTCTTGCCCGCGCCCGTCGGCAGCACTGCGACCGCGTCTCGCCCCTGGAGCGACGCGAGCATGATCTCGCGCTGGAGCGGTCGGAACGAGTCGTAGCCGAAGACTGCCTTCAGCACGCTCTGGAGCGCATGCTCGACATCGCGGTCGGCCGCAGGTCCTCGCGCATCGCGCCGCGCGGAGTTGTGTTCAGACGAGATCGCCACGCCGCGAAGATAGCGCGCCGGCGCGCGGCCCTGCGAAAACCCGCACGAAAATCAGGAGCGATTCCCGTGTCGCGTTCGTTCGAGCAGGTTTCTCACGGAGGCACGGAGTACCGAGTTCAATCGTTGCGCCCACCAGCTGAGCCTGGCCAAGGCCCCAGAAGGGCCGAGTCCGATTCTCTCTCTCTCTCTCTCCCTTCCTTCCCTCCTTCCCTCCTTCCCTCCTTCCTTCTCCCCTATACCGAACAGCGCGTCGGCACGAAGCACTTGGCCTCCGTGCCTCCGTGCCTCCGTGAGAGACCTCCTCCCCGTCAGCCGCACCAAGACGCATGCCTGCCCGTGTGCGCCAGAGCGCTCACTTCAGGCGCGCCTTCTCCGACGCGATCCACGCGTCGATGTTGCGCCAGAGAACATCGAGCGGAAGCGGTCCCTCGAGCAGCACCGCGTCGTGGAACGCGCGGATGTCGAAGCGCTCTCGGAGCGCTTCTTCCGCCTTCGCGCGCATGGCGCGGATCTCGAGCTCGCCGATCTTGTAGGCGCACGCTTGGCCGGGCCAGCCGATGTAGCGGTCGACCTCGTTCACGATGTTGATCTCGCTGAGCGCGGTGTTCGCGCTCATGTACTCGATCGCCTGCTCGCGCGTCCAGCCAAAGGCGTGGAGCCCCGTGTCGACGACAAGACGCGTGGCGCGCCACATCTCGTAGAGCAATCGCCCGAAGTCGTCGTAGGGGTCGGCGAAGAGCCCCATCTCGATCCCGAGGCGCTCCGCGTAGAGCGCCCAGCCCTCGACGAACGCGGTCGAGTCGAGGTCCTTGCGGAACTCGCGCAGCCCCTCGAGCTCCTGCGCGAGCGCGATCTGGAAGTGGTGCCCTGGAACCGCCTCGTGCAGCGACAGCGGCACGAACTCATAGGTTGGCCGCTGGTCGAGCGCGTAGGTGTTCGCGTAGAACCAGCCTGGCTCCCCGCGCTGCGGCGAACCGGGCTGGTAGTAGGCGGTCGTCTGCGCGGGCGCCATGAAGCGCGGGATCTCGCGCACGCCGTAGGTGAGGCGCGGCAGCGTCTTGAAGAGGGCGGGCAGCTTCGGGTCGATGCGCTTGCACACCTCGCGGTAGCGCGCGAGGAGCTCTTCCGCACTCGTCACGTAGAAGCGCGGGTCGGTGCGGAGGTACGCGATGAAGGCCGCGAAGCGCTCGTCGTCCGAAAGCGCGGCGCGCGCGGGGTCTGCCGCGAACCAGTCCGTGCGCGCGATCACCTGCATCATCTCCGCTCGGATGCGCGCGACCTCCGCGAGGCCTGTCGCGTGGATCGCCTCCGCGGAGCGGTCGGTCGTCGTGTGGAGCCGCAGCTGGTAGCCGTACCACGCGAGGCCCGCCGCGGGGTCGCCTGCCTTCAGGTCGCGCGCGCCGAAGGTGTCGCGGCAGGCGGGTATGTACTCCGTGCGCAGGAAGGCCTCGAGCTCCGTGAGCGCGGTGTCCGTCTGGTCGAGCCCGCGCTCGAAGGCTGCGCGCAGCTCCGCGCGCTCCGCTTCTCCGATCGAGGCGGGCATGGCGCGGAAGGGGCGCAGCAGGGTCTCGCGCATGCTGCGGCGCACGGCCGCGACCTGCGTGGGGACCTGCACCACGGTCACCTTCGGCGGAACGACGCCCTCCTCCATGCCGCGCCGCATGACCTCGATCGTGCCGAGGATCATTCCGCGCGCGCCAAGGAGCTTCTTCACGAGCGCGTCGTAGTCGGCGAAGCTCGTGAAGGAGCCGAAGTCCACGAGCTGCGCGATCCGCTGGTGCGGCCCCGTTCGTCCGCCCACGGGCGTCATCCAGGACTGGAAGCGGAAGCCTTCGTCGGAGAGCGCGAGCTCGCGGACGAGGAGCGCGTGGTCTGTGCGGTCGCGCGCGCCGAGCTTCGCCGGATCGATCTCGCGGAGAAGCGCGAGGAACTCGACGACCTGCGCCGCACGCTTGTGGATGCCCGCGAGCGAGGCATCGGTCCACTCTCCCGCGCGGTCTGCCACGCCTCGCTGGAGCGCGTACTCGGGGTAGACCGTGAGTCGGAAGGCGTCGTACTCCGCGGCGATCGCATCGAAGCGGGCGGACTCTTCCGCACAGACCTCGGGGGGCGCCGCTTGCTCGGCCGCGTGCGCGGCGGGGGGCTCGGCCGCCGACGCCCGGGCGACGCACAGGGTGAGGCTCGCCGAGAAGACAAGCGCCCACGCGAGCCCGACGGCGGGGCGCTTCATGCGGTTGATCCGTCGGGTCTCGATGCCGCAGCTGGGGGTGTGCCGTCGCATGGCACGCAGGGTATCCGCTGCAAACACCGCTGCGGCGCGCTGCCGATCGGCTAGCATCTCGCCTCCATGAGCATGATGCCTCCCGACACCGAAATCGGCTACGCGCCACCCACGGTCAGGCACTTCAGCATCTTCCTCGACAACCGCGTCGGGAAGCTGCTCGAGCTCCTCGGCGCACTCAGCGACGAGGGGCATGTGGGCGTGCGCGCCATCTCGATCCAGGACAGCTCCGACTTCGCGGTGATTCGCCTCATCGTCGACCGCCCCGCGACGGCGCGCGAGATCCTCGAGCGGCATGAGTTCTCGCTCAACGAGACACAGGTTCTGGTGGCGGAGCTCGGCAAGGACCACGAGATGCACGACCTGTGCAAGTTCCTTCTGGCGGCGGAGCTCAACATCCGCTTCGCCTATCCGACCATGCCGCGCAACTCGGGGCATCCCACGGTCGTTCTCTCGACCGACGACAACACGCTCGCAGGACAGATCCTGCGCCGAAAGGGCTTCAGGCTCTACGGCGAGGCCGATCTCGAGTTCTGAGGTCGCGCATTTCGAATCACGCAGCCGCGGGGCATGCACGCAACCGCATCGAAGGAGTCTCAACATGGCACGAATCGTCAAGCTCGAGGCAACCGGACCCGTCAAGGTCGAGCCGAGCGAAAAGCCCGTCTTCGTCTGCGCGTGCGGACTCTCACGCAAGTTCCCGTTCTGCGATGGCAGCCACAAGCCGACGCGCGACGAGGAGCCTGGATGCGTCTACCGCTACTCGGGCGACGCTCGCGAGGTCGTCGGCAAGGCGGGCGACTCCGCGGCCGGCTGAGCGCCGTCACGGCTTCGCGGGGGGGCGCGTCGGCGAGAGGTCGATGGGGTTCACCGGGACGGGCTGCGGCTGCGCGGGAGCGCGGGGCGGCGCGGGCGGGTTGATGCGCGTCTCGAGGGCGCGTGTCGCCGTGCCTGGGCGCCTCGGCATGCTGAAGTCACCCTTCGAGACTTCCTCGAGGCGGACGCCGCGGTACTCGCGATCGCGCTTGCGCAGGACGCGCGCGGAGAGAATGGCGTCGTCCGCACCGAGCTGTCGCACGACCTCGAGCCCTTCCGTGACGCGCCCGAACGGCGTGTGGCTGCCCGCGAGTTCCTCCGCATGGTCGACGAGGATCATGAACTGGCAGCCCGCGGAGTTCGCACGCGGCCTTTGCGCGGAGATGTCCTCGGGCTGCGAGGCCATCACGACTCGTCCAGAGAGAAGCGCGCGCCGCTCGGAGCGCGAAGGCTCGTCTGGAATCAACCAGCCTCCCGTGCCTGTTCCGCCCGCAGCGCCGCTCGCCGTCTCGGGGTCGCCGCCCTGCACGCCGAAACCGCGGAGAACGCGGTGGAAGCGGGTGCCGTCGTAGGTGCCGCGCTCGACATGCTCGATGAAGTTCCCGACGGTGTTGGAGGCATCGTCCTCGAAGAGTTCGAGCAGGATCGGGCCCTTCGGCGTCACGATCTCGACGAGTGGAAGATCGCCTCGTCGGATGTCGCGCGCCATCAGCACGATCTCCGCGTTCCAGGCTTCGTTGAGGTCGGTGATGCGCTTCGAGAGCGCGGCGATCTGGGAGAGCTGCTGCGCGGAGCGCCGCGCGGGTGCGGCGTTGAGCGCGGCCTGCGCATCGAGAAATCGCCCGAGCCCGATCAGCGCCTGCGCCCGCGCGATGTCCGCGTCGACGCGTCGGTCCGCCGCGAAGGCCCGGCCTTCGAGCAACGCGTGCGCCGCCTCGAACTCGGCGAAGCCGATGCGTTCGCGCGCCCATGCGAGGACAAGCGCGTCGCCCGAACCCGCAAGCTCCGCGAGCCGCGCGAAGGCGCGCTCCATCGCGTCCCTGTCGTCGAGAAGGCTCGCGGCCTGCACGCGGATGGCGAGAAGCCGCACGGCCGTGGCGCGCGCGAGCGATGGAACGGCGAGATCCGCATCGAGCGTGGCGGCTGCGCGGACGAGGTCTGCCCGCGTCGCGGCATCGAGCTCGCCGCGCGTGCGGATGTACTCTGCGATCTCTCGGAAGCGTCGCTCGCCCTCGCTCGGCTCGACTGCCTGCTGCGGGGCGGTCGAGGGCGTCTGCGCCGCGACGCATGGCGCTGGGAGCACGGAGGCGAGAAGCCCAGCCGCGATCGTCGCGGCGGACGGAAGGCGATGTCGTGGGGCGGTCGGGTGTCGCGTCATGCTTCCATCTTCGGCCGACACGGGGTTGTGGATCAAGCGGGATAGCGGCAGTTTGTCTTCTCGGTCTCCCACACCCGCACGAAGCGCAGCAGCGCGCCGCTCTGCGCAATGGCGGGTTCAAGGAGGTCGTGCGCCACCCGGGCGATGTGCTCGACAGAGGGGTTCAGATCGCGGAACTCCGGGCAGTCGAGGTTGAGGTGCTTGTGGTCGAAGCGGGCCATGATCTCGCGCCCGACGACCTGCTCCAGCTCCGCGAACCCGAAACGCGGGCCGCCCACTGCGTCCGAAGCCACCTCCACGGCGACCTCGATGCGGTAGTTGTGGCCGTGGCCGTTTGGGTTGTTGCACTTCCCGAAGAGCGCGCGGTTGGCATCGTCGCCGAGCGAGGGGATGTGCAGCCTGTGCGAGGCCGCGAACTCGAAGGTCTCGCTGAGGAGGACGGGCTTTGTGGTCGCGGAAACGGCAGGCATGCGTGCTCCTTGGTTCTGGTCGCGGCGGCGCTCGATCGTGGCGGAGCGGAAGGGGGAGGTTCGGTAGGTCAGCGTGTGCACGGGGGCGGGCAGCGCCGCCTCGAGCGCCGCAAGCGCCTCGACGAGGAGCGCAGCGGGGTCCGTGGCCTGCGCAAGCATCGCGCGGCCAGGGAGTTGCGCATCCGAGAGCCTCCACAGCCCGCGGAGGCGCCGCACAAGGATCGGCGCCACACAGCCGCGGACGGCTCGGTCGATCACGCCGATGTCGAGGAGGTATCCGTTCGCATCGGGAGCGCCCGCGCAGCAGACCTCAAACTCCACGATGGGCTCGAGGCCGAGAGACGCAACGGCGGAAACCAGCCCGTTTCCCGATGGCTGCGTGCCGTCGAGGTGCGGGCCGACCGCGAGGCGGACGGTTCGAGTCAGGAGATGCGTTGGCGCGGGTTTCACGGGCGAGTCAGAGGGGTTGGGCAGCGGAGGCCGCGGGCGGTGAGTCCCGCCGTGGCAGACGCGGGCGCGGTCGGGCTTGATTCTCGGACATCGGACGATTGTTGGTTGGGACAGTAGCTTGAGAGGCCGACCGAAGCAGTTGCCGTGATCTCAAATGATTTCCAGAAATTCGAGGGATGAGTCGTTGACCAGACCTTCGTTTCAGGTACCGTGTGGCTGTCGCGGTGGGGCAATCACCCACCATAACCCTGCCCCCGGAAGGGCTCGGCCTGAGGTTCTGCCTCGGCCGGGCCTTTTTTTATCTCGCGTCGTGGCACAAGCATGTGTTGTTGTTGGTCCCGGCGCCGCCCTCAAGCGTGAGAGGTTTCGCAATCGGCCGAGGCACACGTGGCATGGTCAGCGGCATGGTCAGCGGCATGGTCAGCGGCATGGTCAGCGGCGCGGGTTTCGACAGATCGCGTTGACCCGATCGGGTGATGTGAACTCGCCGTGCAACTCTGTCACGCTCCCCCCAGTTGGGGGGTGTTTGATGCTGCTGCGGGGCGTGCTTCGAGACCTATGACGCGAAGCCGCACCTTGACCCGCGTGCCCGGTGGAGGCATGCGCTGCGTGAAGACCTCCCACACGGGTGCAGCCACCTGCGCTGCATCGGGAATGACTTCGATTGCGCCGATCGTCTCGTCGCCGAAGGTGACGAGGCCGACGAGCGAGCCGGAGCCATCGGCGGCGTAGCGCTCTTCCTGCGTGCGTGAGTTGCGCAGGAATCTCGATCCTCCAAAGACAAAGCGTGACGGCGGCGAGGCCTCCGCCGCGGGGGAGATCGGAGAGGCGCGAACGAACCACTCGATGGCGCGCACGGTGCCGTCGGGGAGCTCGACATCGATCGCGATTCCCGCGCCCTCCGGCGCGACGCCCTCGATCGCGGTCGAACCGTCCAGAGCAGCGACCTCGCGCCAGCGGCCCGGGCGGCCTGGCTCCGCGCCCACCATGAGAAGCGCGGCGTGGACTTCGCTCGGCTTTCCCTCGAAGGCGAAGATCGACTCGTGCTCGCGCGTGCCGACCATGCAGACGAGCTGCTCGAGGAAGCCGACCTCGAGGACTGCCACCGCGTCGAACTCGACGGTGCGCGCGGCGCGATCGAAGCGGACGAGCGGCGTGAGCGTGGTCCAGCGCGGTGCGTTCGGCGCGGGCGGTTCCACGGCAGGGGCTTCGACGGCTGCGCCGCGCGCGGATTCCGATGCGACAGGCTGCTCGGGAGCGTGCGCGATGGCTTCCATGGGTGCCGGCTCCTGAGGCGCGTTGCGCAGCTCTCGCGCGCAGGCGGCCATCGACCCGACGAGCGAGAGCGATGCGGCCATCGCTAGGGCGCGGCCACTTGCGCGCGGCGCTGCGTTCATGCCACCACCTGGAGCCTGCGGCCGCCCGTCAACGCGATGCCGATCGCATCCGCGACATCGGCGGGTTCAGGCATTTCCGCAAGCCCGCACTGCGCCATCACGGCGCGCTGCATCTGCACCTTCGTCGCGCGGCCGTTTCCAGTGAGAGCCTTCTTCACCTCGGCGGGCGGAAGCTCCGCCACGGGAAGCCCGCGCAGTTCGGCCGCGAGAAGCACCACGCCGCGGCCATGCGCCATCTGCACGGCGGTGCGCCCATGCTCGGGGTGGACGAAGACCGCCTCGAGCGCCATGTGGCTCGGCGCATGCTCCGCGATCAGTGCGCCGACATCCCCATAGAGCTGCGCGAGGCGCGCTGCGAGCGTCGCGGTCGGCGAGAGCCGCAGCACGCCCGCGTCGACGATGCATGCATCGCCGCGCGCCGTGAAGTCGACGATGGCGTAGCCCGCGATGCGCGTGCCGGGGTCGATGCCGAGGACGCGCGTTCCCGATGCGCGCGTCACCCACGCTCCGCCGCGTGCGGTCGACTTCACCCGCGGCCTCCCGCCTCTGCACGCCGCCGTGCGCGCCCGCCGCCGTCGCGGTCGCTTTCGAGCATGCCGTCCGAAAGCCGCACCACGCGCTCGCAGCGGTCTGCGATGCGGTCGTCGTGGGTCACCATGATCAGCGTGAGCCCCGCGGCGTGGAGCGTCTCGAAGGTCTCGAGGATCGACTTGCCCGTGCTGCTGTCGAGGTTACCCGTCGGCTCGTCGGCCATGAGGATCGCGGGCTTCCCCACGAGCGCGCGCGCGATGGCGGCGCGCTGCTGCTGTCCACCCGAGAGTTCGCGCGGCCGGTGCGTCATTCGGTTCTCGAGGCCGACGATCTTCAGGCTTTCCGCGGCGCGCTCGCGCCGCTCGCTCGCGGAGATGCCGCGGTAGAGGAGCGGGATCTCGACGTTCTCCGCGATCGTGAGCTCGGAGATCAGGTTGAACGCCTGGAAGACGAAGCCGATCTTCTCGCCACGCACGCGGGAAAGCTCGTCGTCGTCGAGCTTCTCGACCGCTGCGCCATCGAGTTCGTAGACGCCTTCGCTCGGGCGGTCGAGGCAGCCGAGGATGTTCATCAGGGTCGACTTGCCCGAGCCCGATGCGCCCATGATTGCGATGTACTCGCCGCGGGGAATCAGGAGGTCGAGGCCCTTCAGGGCGTCGACGAGGACGCTTCCATCGGGCTTGTAGTAGGTCTTGCGGATTCCCGTGAGTCGCGCCGCGGGCGGGAGGGTCGCGGGGTTCCGGGCGGGGGCTGCTGGCGCGAGGGACATGCGCGCGATGGTAGCGCGGTCGCGTTCGGCTACCCTTCGCGCCGTGCAGGAACTGAAGGAATCGTTCGACAGGCAGATGCGCGAGGGGCCGCTTGCGATCCTCTCGCGTCGTCTCATGAGCGACCAGTTGACGCCCGTCCTCGCCTATCGGCGGCTCGTGCTTCCCGACGAGCGCACGGCGCCGAGCTTCCTCTTCGAGTCCGTCGAGAACGGTTCGAGCGTGGGGCGCCACTCGATCCTCGGCGCGCGGCCGCTTCTCGAGCTTTCCGCGCGCGCGGGCGACGCCGAGATCGTCGACCACCGCGGCGGTACGCGGCGCGCGTTCGCGTCGGACGATCCGCTCGCGGTGCTGCGAGAGCTCGCGCGGCCCTATCGCCCCGCGTCCGAGGAGGCGCTTGCGCCGCTTGCGCTCCCTGCTGCGTTCACGGGCGGATTCGTCGGGTTCGCCAGTTTCGACAGCGTTCGCTACCTCGAGCCTGAGAGGCTTCCGTTCGCGCGCGCACCGCACGACGACCGCGCGCTTCCCGACCTTCACTTCGGGCTCTACGGCGACGTGGTCGTCTTCGACCATGTGACGAAGACGCTGCACGCGGTCGTGAGCGGACTGGTCGACGAAGCCGCGTCGCACGACGACGCCTTCGCCGCCCTCGTTGCGCGGCTCGACCGCCTCGAGGCGCAGCTCTGGGCCGACGGGCCAGCGCTCGCGCACGGTGCGATCGCGCTCGACCTCGCGCGCAGGCCCGCGCTTCCGCCGTCGAATGTCTCCCGCGCGGACTTCGAGGCCATGGTGCGCCGCGCGCAGGAGTACATCGCGGCGGGCGACGCCTTCCAGATCGTCCTCTCGCAGCGGCTCGAGCGCGAGACGACGGCGGATCCGTTCGACCTCTACCGCGCGCTGCGCGTGGTGAATCCGAGTCCGTATCAGATCTACCTCCAGGCGGGAGGCGCGATCCTCGTCGCCTCGAGCCCCGAGATCCTCTGCCGCGTGCGCGGTGGCGTCGTCACGAACCGACCGCTCGCAGGCACGCGGCCCCGCGGGCGCGACGCAGCGGAGGACGCGCGGCTCGAGGCGGAGCTCCTCGCCGACGAGAAGGAGCGCGCGGAGCATGTGATGCTCGTCGACCTCGGGCGCAACGACCTCGGCCGCGTCTGCGAGCGCGGGTCGATCGCGATCGAACGCTGCATGGAGGTCGAGCGCTACAGCCATGTCATGCACATCAGCTCGACCGTGACGGGGCGGCTGCGCGAGGGATGCGACGCCTTCGACGCGCTGCGCGCCACGCTTCCAGTGGGCACCGTGTCGGGCGCGCCCAAGGTGCGCGCGATCGAGATCATCGACGAGCTCGAGCCGACGCGGCGCGGGCCCTACGCGGGCGGCATCGGCGCGATCGGCTACTCGGGCGACATGGACATCGCGCTTGCGCTGCGCACGATGGTGATTCCCGTCGCCGCTGCGCGCGAGGGTCGCTGGACTGTGCATCTCCAGGCGGGCGCCGGGGTCGTCCTCGACAGCGACCCGGCGAGCGAGTGGCAGGAGACGGTGAGCAAGGCGTCTGCGCTCGGGCGCGCCGTCGACCTCGCCGAGCAGGCGTTTCCTCGCTGAAACTCTCGCTCACGCGTCGCGGTGGCGTGGCGTTCCGCCCCGCGCGTCATCCTTCGCGCCATCGTTCGAGCGATCATCCTTCCCAGCGAGGAACTCCGCGGACGGCGGGGGAAGCTCGATCACCTCGACGACGGGCGGACCGTGGTCGGGCGTCTTCGCGTGGCGGACAACGCCCTCGGGAAGCGCGTCGAGGTCTGGCGCCTGCGTGCGCAGCGTGCGGAACACCGGGCTCTCGAAGGCAGCGCGGGAGGCCAACGAGAGGAACGCCCACGCCTTGACGGCGCCGAGACCGAAGAGCGCCATGCCGCCGAGGAACACGATCGTGCCGAGGATTCTCGCCGCAGCGACGACGGTCCCGCTGAGCGAGCCCGCGAGGAGGCCCGCTGCGATCACGGCCGCGCCGCCGACGATCGCGAGCGCCAGGCCGCCGACAAGCGCGTCGCGGAGGTGCTTCGGCGGTGGCGGGGTGGGGCTCTCGGGCGGCGTGAACACGCGGTTGCTCGCGAGGGCGAGGTCGATCTGCCGCAGGAGCGAAAGCGTCGTGATCACGCCCCACGCCGCGATCAGCATCGGGTAGGCGCGCCCCGCGGTGGGGGGAAGCGCAGCGAGCGTTCCCGCGAGTGCGAAGAGGGCGACGACCCCGCCGATCGCGAGATCCGCGAGGTTCGCGCTTTGGGCGCGCGAGAGCGGCACGCGCAAGCGCGAGACGATCGGCGCGGGTGCCGCCGCGAGCGTGCGCAGATGGATGAGTCGGAAGAGGGGTGCGAAGCCGACGGCCGCAGCCGCGACGAGCCCGACCGATCCCGCGAAGGGAATCGGCGAGACGAGCACGATCGCGCCAAGCGACGCCGTGGCGAGCCCGCTCCATGCGTCCAGCTGTTCTTCTCGCCGTCGCTGGCGCTCTGCCGTTGCGTCGTGCGCCGATTCGGGCGCTGCGCGCAGCGCGGCGCGGAGTTCGTCGCGGAAGCTCCAATCCGCTCCGCCCCACGATGCGATCTCCGCCTCGCTCGGCACGATCGCACCGCACTCGGGGCACTTCGATCCGGGCGCGTTCGCACGCAGGTCGTAGCCGCACTCCGGGCAAGGAACGCGCGTCGCCGCGGGCGTCCAGGCTTCTCGCTTGGCGGCGGGAGGTGGGGTGCGCTGCGGCTCTGCGGCGGGGGAGCCGTCGAGTCCCGCAGCGCCTTCCGAGGCGGAGGCCTCCAGCGCAATCGGCCGGACGGGTCCACGAGCAGCGGGCGCGGCGAGGAGCGCCTCCGCATCGAGGAGTTCGTCCTGCGGCGGCTCCTTCGCGGCCCAGCCTCGCGCGGGCGAAACCTTAGGCGAGGGCGCGGTTGAATCCGCGCGCGCATCCCCCTGCGAACCCGCGGCGGAACCCGTGGCGGAACCCGTGACCGAACCCGTGGCCGAACCCGTGGCCGCCTCGGTCGCGACCTGCTGAACGCGCCCGCCCGAACCCTCGTCGAGGATCCTCGGGCGGACCGGGCGCTGTGGTGGACCTTCCTGCGTCGGCTCCATGACCATTTCTCTCGCTACGCTTTCGGCATGTGAACCCGTGGCCGATAGAAACGGTACACAAAGTTCCTGCTCGGTTCGGTCTGGCCCGCCTCGGGCCTTGCGATTCTGAGACACTGACCAAGTTCGTCGTGAACCGATGGCGGAATCACGCCGACCAAACATCGTTTGAGTTTCCTGAACGAACCCGAGTCGAAACACACTCTCCTCTCGCGGCGCGAACGCCGTGTGCCGCCGGGTCGACCCGCGGGGCACTGCCTGGCCGCGCCGCGGAACACGCTGCACATGATGGAGCAGAACATGCGCGAACTTCAGACCCTGACCCGATTCGGCGCACACCTGACCGGGCTTGTACGCACGCCTGTTTCGCGGATCGTCCGCGCCGGCGCCGTGCTGGCCGGGACGGGCGCGCTCGCCTTCGCGACGCTTGCCGCGCTTCCAAGCGCAGCGCACGCGGCGGGGGTTGTTCCCGCATCGGTCGGGCTTGACGAGAAGGAGAAGGTCGGCCGCTGGTCCGACTCCGTGTGGAACGCAGCGAAGAGCGGCGACCTCACCGGGGTCGAGGCAGCGCTCGGCGCCGTTCCCGAGTCGCTGGCCACCGAGCATGCGAAGGTCCTGCGTGAACTCGTGGCGTTGCGCATGCAGCACGCGGACGAGGGCGCGAAGACGCGCGAGAGCGACCGCGTGAAGGCGCTCGAGGAGCTGAAGTCGAATCTCGCGAAGGGCGAGGTTACGAAGGCGCTCACCGACGCCGTCCGGCTCCAGACGCTTTCCGACGACTGGGCCGCCGTGCTTGGTCTCCCTGAGATGGTCGAGCTTGTCGGCGTTGCGGAGAAGCGGCAGGCTGAGGCCGACGCCGCGGGAGACTTCCTCGTGGCGCAGGAGATCCTGTTCCGCCTGCGCACGCTGTTCGAGGAAGGCGACGCCCAGGCGTTCCGCCGCTACGGCGCCATGCTCGACACCGTGAACAAGCGCATCATGCTGCTTGCCCAGTACGCGCCGCGCGAACTGTGGCGGCTCCGCAAGGCCTACGCGGAGCGCGTCGAGCCAGAGCGGGAGTTCCCGGCCTTCAACGAGGCGTTCGCAGATGACTGGAAGGAGGCGCTCGACGGAGTCTCGAAGGGCATGCTCACGAGCGCCCTCACCACGGCCGCGAACGACCACATCAGTTCGGGCGGCTGGGAACCGCTGATCACGGGCGGACTGCGCGCCGTGCGCGTCCTTGCCACCACCGAGGCGCTCAAGGAGAACTTCGCTGGCCTCGCGGATCCCGCGCGGCGGAGCGTGCTCGTCGACGCCGTCACGCGCGCCGAGGAGAACCTCGCGCGCATGAACCGCGACCAGGTCGGGCGCCCGCAGTACAACGCCGCGCTCCGCGATGTGCTGACCGCGAACGCCGCGGGTCCTGCGCTGCGCGAGGAGGTCCTCTACCGCGAGTTCGGCGACGGCGCCATCGAGGAGCTCTCGAAGCGCTTCGAGGACGAGTACACGCAGATCATCTGGCCCGACCAGCTTCGCCGCTTCGAGCAGATGATCAAGGGCAACTTCGTCGGCGTCGGCATCATGATCCGCCACGACGACCGCCGCGACATCCAGGTTGTGAATCCCCTCGAGGGAAGCCCCGCATCGCGCTCGGGCGTGAAGAGCGACGACCGCATCCTCGCTGTCGACGGCAAGTCGACCGTCGGATGGACGCTCAACAAGGCCGTCGATGCGATCACCGGCCCTGCAGGGAAGAACGTGCGTCTCACCGTCAAGCGCGACGGCGTCGAGGAGCCGATCGAGATCACCCTCGTCCGCGAGGAGATCAAGATCCGCTCCGTGAACGGTTGGTGGAAGAAGGCCCTCGACGAGAAGGGCGTTCCCGTGTGGGACTGGTTCGTCGCGCCCGACTCGGGAATCGGCTATGTCCGCCTCTCGAGCTTCAACGACGACAGCTTCTCCGACTTCCTCTCGGCCGTGCGGCAGATGCGCCGCGAGCGTCCGCTGCGCGGCGTCGTGCTCGACCTCCGTCACAACCCGGGCGGCCTTCTCAAGAGCGCGGTCGACTTCTCGAACGCGTTCATCGAGCGCGGGCGGATCGTCGCGGGCCAGGACCGCAACGGACGGCAGGTGTGGGCGATGGGCGCAGAGCCGCCGCGCGCCGTGCTGAAGGACCTTCCCGTCGTCGTGCTCGTGAACCAGGGCTCGGCGAGCGCAAGCGAGATCGTGGCCGGCGCGCTCAAGGCCCACGATGCAGCGGTCGTCCTCGGCGACCGCACCTTCGGCAAGGGTTCCGTGCAGACGGTGCACCCGTGCGGCGACCAGCGGGCCGACGCGCAGCTCAAGCTCACGACGCAGTACTACGTCCTTCCGCCCGGCCCGGGCGAGACGGAGCCGCGTCTCGTCCACAAGCGCCCCGGATCGAGCGACTATGGCGTCATGCCCGACCTCGTCGTGAAGATGACGCCCGCGCAGATCGAGAAGTCTGTCACGCTGCGTCAGAGCGCGGATGTCATCGAGGAGTGGAAGGCGCCCGCAGACCAGCGCGCGCGGCCGGATGTCGCGGAGCTTCTTTCCTCGGGCGTCGACCCGCAGCTCGAGCTTGCCGTGCTCATCCTCAAGGCGAAGGCGCTCAAGGAGTTCGAGAACGCCGCGCAGGCAAGCGCCGTGAGGCAAGAAGGCGCCGCGGCGAAGGGCGGCTGAAGCCGCCGACGCCGCGCGCTCCTGCGAACGCCGTAGGTCTCGCGCAGGAAAGGCTTTGTCGAACGCGCCCGCCGTGATGCCGCGCGGGCGTTCGCCTTGCGGAAACACCCCCGTTTCGGATATCAATACGGGACTTGCCACCTTCCGTGACGGTGGCACGCCCGAAGTCTCGGGTCGGACGCGGCGCCAAGGTCGGCACAGGGCCGACGCTCGGCGCGGAAGGCCGCCGCCCCGTCCGTTCCCGCTCCTGAAAGCCGAGCACGCCCCACATGGCAACCACCACGCCAAGCGGATCCGCAGGCGCCACCTCTCCAGCCCCTCGCAAGCTGCCGAGCCTGCCGCCTGCGACGCTCCTCAAGTGGCTCCGCGACATGCATCTCATCCGCGAGTTTGAGATCCGCTGCACGCAGAGCTACCAAGACAAGAAGATCGGCGGCTTCTGCCATGTCTACATCGGCCAGGAGGCGGTCGCAGTCGGCTGCACCCAGGCCGTGAGGCCTGAGGACCCGATCATCACCGCCTACCGCGACCACGGCCACGCGCTCGCCCGCGGCATGACCGCGCGCGCCTGCATGGCCGAGATGTACGGCAAGGTCGGCGGGTGCGCGAAGGGGAAGGGCGGCTCGATGCACATGTTCGACCGGCCGAACAACCTCTACGGCGGCCACGGCATCGTCGGCGCCCAGACGCCGCTCGGCACTGGACTCGCCTTCGCGACGAAGTACGAGGACGAGGTCATCAACGGCGGCAGGAACACCCGCGTGACGCTCTGCTTCCTCGGCGACGGCGCCGTGAACCAGGGCGCGTTCTACGAGGCGATGAACCTCGCGGGGCTCTTCGACATCCCCGTCATCTTCATCGTCGAGAACAACGGCTACTCGATGGGCACCGCGATCGATCGCGGCACCACGATGAGCCACGACCTCACGATCAAGGGCCGCGCGCACGGACTCAAGGAAGCAACGATCGACGGCATGGACCTGCTCGCGGTCTACCACGACATGCACGAGCTCGCCGAGTGGTGTCGCGCGAACTCGCGCCCCGCGTTCGTCGACATGAAGTGCTACCGCTACAAGGGGCACTCGATGTCCGACCCGCGCAAGTACCGCACGCGCGAGGAAGAGGAGCGCTACGAGGCGAACGACGCCATCGTGAAGTTCGAGAAGGCGCTTCTCGACCACGGCGTGCTGACGGAGGACGCGCTCAAGGAGATGCTGAAGGGCGTGCGCGAGGAGGTGCGCGACTCGATCCAGTTCTCGAACGAATCGCCGGAGCCGCCGCTCTCCGACCTCTACACCGATGTGTTCGTCGAGCCGTGGGGACGCTACACGGGCTCGTCGCTCCCCGAGTTCATGGGAGGCGCCGACAACGTCTGCGGCTTCCGTTCGACCGATGGAAAGGAAGGCCTGGTATGACCGCAGTGCTTTCGAACCCCGTCTTCCGTGAGCCGTCGGCCGTTTCTGGTCCGGTGCGCGAGATCGAGTTCCGCGACGCGATCCGCGAGGCGATGAGCGAGGAGATGCGCCGCGACAAGCGCGTGTTCCTGCTCGGCGAGGAAGTCGCGCAGTACGACGGTGCCTACAAGGTGTCGAAGGGCATGCTCGCCGAGTTCGGCGCGCGTCGCATCATCGACACGCCGATCTCGGAGTCGGGCTTCGCCGGCATGGCGATCGGCGCCGCAGCGATGGGCCTTCGTCCGATCGTCGAGTTCATGTCGTGGTCCTTCTCGCTCGTCGCGGCCGACCCGATCCTGAACAACGCCCCGAAGATGCTCTACATGTCGGGCGGCCAGCTCGGTTGCCCCATCGTCTTCCGCGGCAACGACGGCGCGGGCGGACAGCTCGGCTCGACCCACAGCTGGTGCGTCGAGGGGCTGTACGCGAACGTTCCCGGCGTCAAGATCGTGATCCCGTCGTGCCCCGCCGATGCGAAGGGCCTGATGAAGACGGCGATCCGCGACGACGACCCCGTGTTCTTCCTCGAGAGCGAGCGCATGCTCGGCAACAAGGGCCATGTGCCCGAGGGCGAGTACCTGATCCCGTTCGGCCACGCGGCCGTGCGGCGCGCGGGTGCCCACTGCACGCTTGCGTCGTGGGGGCGCCCCGTCAACTTCTGCCTCGAGGCTGCCGAGATCCTGGCGAAGGAAGGGATCGACTGCGAGGTCATCGACCTCCGCACGATCCGCCCGCTCGACCTGCCGACCGTCGTCAAGAGCGTCAAGAAGACGAACTGCGCGGTCGTGGTCGACCAGTCGTGGAGCTTCTCGTCGCCGGGCGGCGAGCTTGCGGCGTTGATCCACAAGCACTGCTTCGACGACCTCGACAACTTCGTGCACCGCGTCCATTCGGACGACGTGCCGACGCCGTACTCGGCGAAGCTCGAGCAGGAGTATCTCCCGAACGTGCGCAAGATCTGCGAAGCGGTGCGAAGCGCGACATACAGGGCGTGATGGAATCGGCCGCGCGAGCGGTCGCGTCGAGGGAACCAGCGAATGCCAATCGAACTCACCATGCCCCGTCTCTCCGACACGATGGAGGCAGGGACCGTCATCAAGTGGAACGTCAAGGAAGGTGACTCCGTGAAGTCTGGCGCCGTCGTCGCGGACATCGAGACGGACAAGGCGACGATGGAGATGCCGTGCTTCGACGATGGCCGCATCGCGGCGCTGCTCGTCGAGGCGGGCAAGCAGGTGAAGGTCGGCACACCGATCGCGATCCTCGCGGTCGACGGCGAGGATCTCGCGGCTGTGAAAGCCGGCGGCGCGAAGGGCGCGGCGGCGCCTGCGCCTGTGGCGGCCGCGAAGCCCGCTGCGGCTGCTGCGAAGGCGGCGGCAGCGCCAGCACCCGTATCGACGCCGACTCCTGTCGTGCAGACCGAGACGCGTCATGGGATGGAAGGCTTTGGTGATGCTGAGGACGGCCCGCGCATGCGCGTGAGCCCCGTCGCGCGCCGCATGGCCGAGGAGCACGGCATCGACATCCGTAATGTCGCGGGCACCGGCCCCGGCGGACGCATCATCAAGCGCGATGTCGAGATGGCGATCGAGAACAAGTCCGCGCGCGGCGCTGCGTCCATCGCTCCGGCGCAGGCCCTCGCGGTCTCGACGGGCGGAGTCCAGGCCCCGAGCGCGCCGCTCGCGCTGTCGCTCCCTGGGCGCGATGTCGCGCTCACGGGCATGCGCCAGACGATCGCGCGGCGCCTCGTCGAGTCGAAGACCACGATCCCGCACTACCAGGTCACGATGAAGTTCGACATGGATCGGCTCATCGACCTCCGTCAGAACTACAACGAGAAGCTGAAGGCGTCGGGCGTCAAGCTCAGCGTGAACGACTTCCTCGTGCGCGCCTGCGCGCTGGCGATGGCGGAGCACCCGTACTTCAACGCGAGCTTCGCGGGCGACCATGTGCGCGTCCACGAGGTCGTGAACATCGGCGTGGCGATCTCGCTTCCGGAGGAGAAGGGCGGCGGCCTCGTCGTCGGCGTCATCAAGGACGCGGACCACAAGAGCCTGCGGCAGATCTCGGCCGACACGAAGACGCTTGCGGAGAAGGCGCGCACGAAGGGCCTGTCCGTCCAGGACATGTCCGACGCGACCTTCACGATCTCGAACCTCGGCATGTTCGGCGTGGAGCACTTCACGGCGATCATCAACCCGCCGAACTCTGCGATCCTCGCGTGCGGCGCTGCTGTCCAGCAGCCCGTGGTGCGCGATGGACGCCTCGTCGTCGGCACGCAGATGCAGGCGACGCTGTCGCTTGACCACCGCGTGATCGACGGCGCGATGGCCGCGCAGTACCTCGCGAGCCTCAAGGAGTTCATCGAGGAGCCGGAGACGCTGGTCGTCTGAGCCTGAAGGATGTCCTCGCTGCGGCAAGCAACGTGTCGGCGCGGATGCTCCGCGCGCGATGCGACCATCTATCCAGTTTCTCGCGGAGGCACTGAGGCACGGAGGTCAACACTCGCGCGTGCGCGGTTTGTCCGTTGAGCAGAGAGGAATTCGATCTCGGACTTCGTCCTGATCTCCTGCCTATCTTTGCCCGACTCTCTCTGCCTGCTTCCTCCCGATCCCTCGCCACGGGCTTGACGCCCGTGGGCCCCCTGATCTCCGTGCCCCTGTGCCTCCGTGAGAAACCCGCTCGGCCGAAATTTCATCCAGCGGCCAGGCGCATGACGAGCGGCGCGAGGAGCGGGGCTGCGACCGCGCACACCACTGTGATCGCGAGCGCGCCACCGAGCAGGATCGCAGCCTCCGTCGCGAGGAAAGCCGCCACGCGGCCGCGGCTGGCGCCGAGGCGGCGCATGAGCGCGAGTTCGTCGGCGCGCAGGCGGATCGAGAGCGCGAAGGCCAGCGCCGCGACGAGGAGGACGAGCGCCGCCGTCGCCACGGCCACGGCGCCGAGCACGCGGCCGACGCCGAAGATCCGCTCGAGCACGCGGTCGATGAATTGGTCTGGCCGCGCGAGCTGCAGCGTTTCGCCCTTGCCCGTGAAGCGCCCGAGCAGGATCGCCTGCGCCTTCGCGTCGATGGGAAAGACAAGCGCAGCGTCGATCGGGAAGGTCGATGGGTCGCCGTGGAAGTGGAAGTCGGCCGCGATGCCTTCGGCGGCGGTGCGCTCGATCGGCAGTGCTTCGCCTGCGATCGCGCGTTCGCCGTCCCTCCCGATCAGCGCGCCCGGCATCGCGCTCGCCGCCGGGTCGTCGTGGCGGTGCCCGAGCCCGCGGATCGACCACATGGTGCGGAGGTCGACGAAGAGCGCGCCGTCGTCGGGCGTGCCCGTCGGCGGCAGCACGCCCGTCACCGTGAGTTCGAGCGGATACACGCCCGCGAGGTCGGAAAGCGACGCTGGATCCGTGTAGAGGCGCGAGCCCACCGACAGGCCAAGCGCGCGGGCTGCGTCTGCGCCCGCGACGCACTCGCCGATCGTCGCGAACATCGCGCCTGCTGCGGGCCGCAGGCCGCGACGGTCGAAGTGGTCGATCGTTGTGCCGACGACGTTCGTCTTCTGCGCGGTGGCGCCGAGCGCGAACGGCACGGCTTGGCCGAGGCCGTCGCCCTCGATGCGATCGAGGTCCTGCATCACGAGGCCGCGCGGCGGGGTGGCTGCGAAGAAGAGTGCGCCGAAGACGAGGTCGGATTCGCTGCCCTTCGCGCCGAAGACAAGCGGCGCGAGCGCTGCGCGTGCGCGCATGTCGGCGGACGCGCGCTCGAGGAGCGATGCGAGCGCGAGCGGAACGCCGAGGGAAAGCCCGAGGACGAGCGCGAGCAGCAGGCTGCGCCGCCACGAGTGGCGCAGCGAGCGGACCGCGAGAAACCCAGCGTGGCGGAGGAGCGCGGTCACGCGTCGCCTCCGATCGCAAGCACGCCGCCGAAACAGCCGAGGATCGACTCGTCGTGCGTGGCGACGACGAGCGCTGCGTCGGCCGCGCGCGCTTCCTCGAGGAGGAGCGCCGCGATCTCGCGCTTGAGCGCAGGGTCGAGGTTTCCCGTCGGCTCGTCGGCGAGGACAAGCATCGGTCGCGTGACGAGTGCGCGCGCGATCGCCACGCGCTGGCGTTCGCCGTGCGAGAGGCGGCCGATCGAGCGACGCATCTTGTCGCCAAGCCCGACGCGCGCGAGAAGGTCGCGTGCGCGCGTGCGCGCCGCCTCGTCGAGAGAAAGCGCCGCGTGCAGACGGAACGGGAGCAGCACGTTCTCGATCGCATCGAGTGACGCAACAAGCTCGAAGGTCTGGAAGACCTGGCCGACCGAGCGCGCGCGGTAGGCGCGGCGCGCAGCGTCGCTCATCGTCGAAAGCGAGCGCCCCGCGACGCGCACATCGCCTTCAAGAGGCAGCAGTTCCCCTGAAAGGAGCGCAAGCAGCGTGCTCTTGCCCGAGCCCGAAGGCCCGCGCACGGCAAGCGACGCGCCCGATAGAAGCGCGACAGGCGGCACGCGCAGTTCGAACGCCGTTCCCGAGCCGCCCGCCGCCGCGCGGCGGAAGACAAGCGCCGTCGTCTCGACAAGGGTCGCGCGGGGCGCGGTCGTTCCAGCCGTCTGCACGCGCTCAGGGTAGCCGAGCAGGGCTATCCTGCGGCCATGGCTCGCTCAGCGCTTCTTGTCGTCGCGTTGCTCCTCTCGATCGCGTCCCTCGGTTTCCCCGTTGGCTGCGGCCCTTCGACCCCGACGCCGCCAGTGCGCATGCCTGGCGAGAAGGTCCGCGTGTTCGCGCCGAACCCCGCGCTCGCGTCGATCGTGCGCGAGCTCGCGGGGGAGTCGGTCGAACTGGTGACGCCTTGGAAGGACGCGACGGATCCCGCCTACTGGCGCCCCTCGTCGGACGCTGTCCGAGAGATCCAGTCGTGCGACCTCATCGTCTTGAACGGCGCCGCCTACGAACCGTGGGCCGCGCAGGCTGCGCTGCCGCGGGCGCGCACCGTCCAGACGACGGCGGCGGTCAGGAGTCGACTGATCAAGGTCGAGGGCGAGACCCATTCGCACGGACCCGAGGGCGAGCACACGCACTCGACCACGGCGTCGACCACGTGGCTCTCGCCCGCGCTCGCCCGCGCGCAGGCGGAGGCGATCGCTGCGCGCCTGTCGCAGCTGCTGCCCGACAAGGCCTCCGATGTTGCGGCGCGACGGGCGGCGCTCGACGCCACCTTGTCGCGGATCGAAGCGCATCTTGTCGAGCTCAAGTCGCTCGAGCCGCGTTGGCTCGCATCGCATCCCGTCTACCAGTATCTCGGGCAAGCGTCGGGGATCGAGATCGAGAGCGTCCACTGGGAGCCGGGTGAGATGCCCGACGAGAGGGAGTGGACGAAGTTCAGCCTGACGCGCGCTGCGTTGCCGAGGCCCACCGCATGGATGCTGTGGGAAGGCGAGCCGTTGCCCGAGATCCGTGCGCAGCTTGGGAGGGAAGGCGTGCGCGTGGCGGTGGTGCCGCTCTTTCCCGACGCGGAAGGCGAGTTTGCGTCGAGCTACGCGCTCGTTCTCGAGCGGCTCCTCGAGGAACTGCGGCGTCGTTGAGCGCGGGCGATTGGGTAGACTGCGGCGATGCTCCGCCCGACCGCCGTTTCCGCGCTGTTGTCCCTCTTTCTCCTGCTCTCCGCCGCCGCCGCGCAGGCGACTGCGCAGCAGTCTCAGCCAGCGTCCGGTTCGCAGTCCTCCTCGCAGAAGAAGATCGAGCCGGGCACGACTCCCTACGGAATCGAGTGTGCGCGCCCGAAGGCGAAGGGCGCGCTGCGCCTCGCCACCTACAACGCGGAGAACCTCTTCGACGACTTCGACGATCCGACGCTCTCGGGCGAGTACGACGACAAGGACGAAACCACCCGCCCGGTGCGCCGCAAGGCGCTCGCCAAGGCGATCCGCGAGCTCGACGCGGACATTCTGTTCCTGCAGGAGATCGAGTCGAAGCGATGTCTCGAGTGGTTCCGCGACACCTACCTGAAGGGGATGGGCTACGACTACGCAGCCAGCGAGGACGTCGATTACTTCCGCGGGATCGAGCAATCCGTGCTCTCGCGCGTGCCGATCGTGAAGGCGCAGGTCTTCACGGGCGAGGATCTCGTGATCAGCGACATGGAGTCCCGCCGCACCGATGCCGAGGCGAAGCGTTTCGGCGGAAAGTGGGCGGAGCCGAAGGGCGCGCGACCCGAGAAGTTCCAGCGCTCGCCCCTCAGGGTGGACCTCAGGACGAAGGACGGGTACGCGCTGACCGCGTTCGTCGTCCACTTCAAGGCGGGCCGCGACTTCAGCCACCACCGCGAGCTCGAGGCGCTGCAGGTCGAGGCATGGGTGCGCGAGGAGCTCGAGCGGAACCCCGACGCCAACATCGCGGTCGTCGGCGACTTCAACGGCAGGCCGTCCGACATGAACGTGAAGGTGCTGCGCACGGGCCTCGTGAGCGGCTACGACTGGCGCTTCGACAAGAAGGCGCCCTCCGAGCGCTACGTCACCCACGCGAGCGGAAGGTCGATCGACTTCATCGTGATGAGCGATGGGCTGGCCGCCGACGCGGTCGACGGCTCGTACTTCGTTCTGGGCACGCCGCACGCAGGCTCGGAGTGGGACTGGCGCAAGGCCGACGAGAATCCGCCGCCCGATGCGTATGCGAGCGACCACTATCCCGTGGCGATCGAGATCATGACATCGCCCGACAAGCCTGCGAGCGCGTTCAAGCGCGCCGCGGCCGGGGAGCGCGAAGCGGCGCCCGATCGCGAGACCGCGGTCGTTCCACCCGTCGGGCTTCGCTCCGACGCGCGTTCTCCGACCATTGAGGAAGTGGAGCGGCACGCGAAGCCGGATGGAGAGCCGTCGCAGGCCGATCGGACGCTTGCAGCAGCGCTGCGCGAGGCAGGCTGGCGTTACCAGCTGCCCTATCCCAAGAGCAAGACCGCGCAGTGGTCGAACCGCGGTGGCAACTCGACCTGGTGGCCCGGCTACTGGACGAACGAGAAGTCGGGTGCGACGAGCCGCGCCGCACCGTCAGAGAAGAACCGCATGCAAGGCGATGGCAAGGCGGCTCCCGCGAAGGACGACTACACCAAGACCGGCGCGCCGGGCCCCGTGAGCTGGGTCGAGTGGCTTTGCTCGGCGGAGGGGACTGAGCAGAAGTGAGCGCGGCGCGTCAGCCCTCGCCAAGCAGCCGCATCACCTCCGTGACATCCTTGTCGCCGCGGCCTGAGACATTGATGACGAGCGTCTGGTCTGCACGCATCGCGCGCGCGGCCTCGATCGCGCCGTGGATCGCGTGCGAGGTCTCGAGCGCGGGAATGATGCCTTCCATGCGCGCGAAGAGCTGGAACGCCTCGAGCGCCTCCGCGTCGGTCGCCGCGACATACTCGACGCGCTTCGTGTCCTTCCACCACGAGTGCTCTGGCCCGACGCCCGGGTAGTCGAGGCCCGCGCTGCACGAGTGGACATCTGCGGTCTGGCCGAACTGGTCCTGCAGCACATAGCTCATCGAGCCGTGCAGCACGCCAGGTGTCCCGTAGGTGAGCGGCGCAGCATGGTCGCCCGGCTTCGCGCCGCGGCCACCCGCTTCGACGCCGATCAGGCGCACCGACGCATCCTCGACGAACGGGTAGAAGATGCCCGCCGCGTTCGAACCGCCGCCCACGCACGCGACGACCGCGTCGGGCAGCCGCCCGAGCTTCTCGAGGCACTGCGCACGGCACTCGCGGCCGATCACGCTCTGGAAGTCGCGCACCATCATCGGGAAGGGGTGCGGTCCGACGACCGAGCCGATGATGTAGTGCGTCTGGCCGACAGAGCCCATCCAGTCGCGCATCGCTTCGTTGGTCGCGTCCTTCAGCGTCTTCGAGCCCGAATCGACCTCGATGACCTTCGCGCCCATGAGCCGCATGCGGAAGACATTGAGCTTCTGGCGGCGCACATCTTCGCTCCCCATGTAGACGCAGCACTCGAGGCCGAAGCGCGCGCACGCGGTCGCGGTGGCGACGCCGTGCTGGCCGGCGCCGGTCTCCGCGATGATGCGCGTCTTCCCCATGCGCTTCGCGAGGAGCGCCTGGCCAAGCGCGTTGTTGATCTTGTGCGCGCCCGTGTGGGCGAGGTCCTCGCGCTTGAGCCAGATCGCGGCACCGCCCGCGTGCTGCGAGAGCCGCGGCGCGGGTGTGAGCTGCGTCGGACGCCCGACGAACTCGCGGAGGAGCTTGTCGAGCTCGAGCAGGAACGAGGCGTCTGCGCGGGCGAGGGCATACGCCGCATCGAGCTCCTCGAGTGCGGACAACAGCGTCTCGGGAACGTAGCGCCCGCCGAACGCGCCGAACCTGCCGCGCTCGTCGGGGACGCGCGGGGTGCCGGCGGACGCCGTCCGTGCGGGCACGGCCGTCATGGCGCGTCCGTCCGCGGCCTCGGTTCACGACGGAAGACCGCCATGACCGGGCCTGAGAGCGCGTAGATCACGAACCCCGCCGCGAGCGCCTGCACGGGCCACCAGATCGCGATGATGACGGGCAGCACGATCTTGAGCAGGCTCTGGAAGCCGCGGCGCGCGCGCAGCACTCGGTTCGAGAAGTGCTGGTAGCGGATGTTCGAGATCATCGCGAAGGCGACGACGATCGTGACGAACGGGATGCCGAGTGCGGCGAGGCGCGCGAACGCGAGGCCGCCCTCGATGCCGGGCGTCGCGTGCAGGAGATGCTGGTGGAGCACGATCAGGCTCGCGACGGTTCCGCCCGCACCAGGCGAGGGGAGCCCCTTGAAGTAGAGGTGGTCCTCCTCCTTCGCGCTGCGGACCTCTGCGTTGAATCGCGCGAGGCGTAGCGCCGTGCAGCACATGTAGAACGCCGCGACCGCCCACAGCACCTTCGCATAGGCGTTGTCGGCGGGTCCGAGGATCGTGAGTTCGCCTGCAGGCCCGTAGTAGTGACTGATGAGCCGCAGCGTCATGAACGCGGGCGCCACGCCGAAGGTGATGACGTCGGCGAGGCTGTCAAGCTGTGCGCCGATGTCGGAGGTCGAGCGCGTGAGCCGCGCAACGGAGCCGTCGATCGCGTCGAAGAACATCCCGAGGAAGATGAGCGCGCCCGCGACCGTCAGCGTCGACCAGCCGAACGGGGTGTCGGAGATCGGCTTCGCGGCGTAGTGGATCGCTGCGAATCCGCAGATCGCGTTCCCGAGCGTGAGCAGCGTCGGCAGCACGCTCGCCGCGCGGCGGCGACGGCGGATCCGGCCGATGTCGCGCGCCGCCATCGAGCGCCCACCCGTCGCTGCGGGCGAGTCGTCAAGGAGCTCGCGGTCGTCGTGGTCCATGCGGGACGGGTTCATGGGGCGGGTGTGGAGGACGGTGGCTGCAGGGCGCGCGGGGCCGCGCTCGCGCCGCTCCTATCGGCGCGCTGCGCTCGGTTCGGGCAGGATATCCGCGAGCGAGGGCACGATCACGAGGACGGTGGCTCGATTGGGAAAGGGGCTCCGATCGAGGAGCATCGACGCCACGGTCGGCGGAAGCGATGTTTCAGGACGCTTCTCGGTCTCCACGGCGGGCACGGAGGGCCGCGCTGCGAGCAGAAGCGCCTCGCTCGCCCCGAGTTCGACGATGGCGCGGCCGTCGGGAAGATCGCTCTGGCGCGGCCGCGCGCGCGATGGGTCGATGGTGACCGCCGCGACCGTCGACTCGTCTTCTCCAAGCCTGAGCTCGACCCTTGCGCTCGCCGACTCGACCGTGGGGAAGCACCAGCCGCGGAAGGCAAGCCGCAGGATCGCGTCTGCGCTCTCGCGGGGGCGCCCTGCGACGAACATCACCGTTCCCGCGCGGACGGGCGTCGTCGCGAGATCCATCCATTCGAGCGGCTGCCCCAGCAGCATCGATCGCGCGTAGGTCGCATCGCTCAGCGCTGCGCTCGCCTCCGCGAGACGCGCTCGTTCGACGCGTAGCAGCACGAACCCATTGTCCGCGAGGTCGCTTTCGACTTCGGTCGCGATTCCATCCTCGACGAGGCGTGCGAGGCCCTTCCCGCGTGCCTCCGCTGTTCCCGCAATGAACCAGCGCACGCACGCGAAGCCGACGCCAACGGGCTCCACCTCCGTCGCGGCCTCCGCGCGCGACGCAGCCGGACGCACGCTCCGCGCCTCCGTCGTCGCGCAGCCGCCCTGAATGGCGACGCATGCGGTGGAGAGAAGCGCCATTGCGGCGGCGAGCGCGGCGCGGCTACTCATGTGCGGGGTCTCGCGGGCGCGCCGTTCAAGGTGTCGATGAAGCTGCGCAGGCGGCTCCACGCGCGGCGGTTGAAGCGGAAGGCGAGGCGCGGCAGTTCGCGGAACTCGAGCTCCTCCTCGAACGCGCCGACCACGCTGAACGAGCCCTCCGTGCAGAGATCCGCGCGGTACTCGCGCTCGAGCGCCGAGAGTTCCGCAGCGTCGGGCGCGCGATGGAGCCGCAGGACGAGGTCCTTGCCCACGAAGCGCATCGAGTGGAAACGGCTGTAGAATGCGCTGATCTCTGCGACCGCGGCCGCAGGGTCGTGATGCACGGAATAGAGCCCGCGGTCCTCGGGCGAGATCAACCCGCGCCGCGCGAGCGGCTTCACGCAGCCTTCCTCCCAGCCCGACCAGTAGTCGCCGCCCTCGTGCTCGATGAGCACGATGGGAATCAGGTTCGACTTGCCCGTCTGGATGAGCGTGAGCGCCTCGAAGAGCTCGTCCTGCGTTCCGAAGCCGCCCGGGAAGACGGCGACCGCGTCCGAGTGGGCCATGAACATCAGCTTGCGCGTGAAGAAGTAGCGGAAGTTGACCAGCTTGCGGTCGCCCGTGATGACCGAGTTCGCGCCCGCCTCAAAGGGAAGCCTGATGCGCAGGCCGAAGCACTTGTCGACGTCTGGGCCCTCGTGGCCCGCCTTCATGATTCCATCGCCCGCGCCCGTGATGACCATCATGCCCGCGTCTGAGATGATCCGGCTGAAGACCCGCGCAAGCTGGTAGTCGGGGTCGCTCTCGGGCGTTCGCGCGCTGCCGAAGATCGAGATCTTCCGCGTTCCCTTGTAAGGGTTGAAGATTCGGTAGGCGTGACGCATCTCCTTGAGCGCGCTGCGCACGAGCTTGAGCTGTCCGGTGTCGGCGCCGTCGGACACGAGCTTCAGCCCCGAAAGCACGATCTCCGCGACGAGCTCCCGCGCCTCGTGCGAGGGCTGCACGCCCGCGGTCGCGAAGAATCCGTCGACGGCCGCCTCGATCTGCGAAAGATCAAGCGATGGGCGCTGGCGCGGTGGCTGATTCGATGGCTGGTTCGACGGCTGATTCGATGGCTGGTTCGACGGCTGATTCGATGGCTGATTCGATGGCTGATTCGATGGCTGATTCGATGGCTGGCTTGAAGAGTTGTTCATGGCGTGTTCGTCGGTCGTTCGGGCGGCGCTCGGTCGGGAGCGGTCGGTCAGGGTAGGGGCGTCGGGGGCGCCTCGCCCGAATTCGGCGCGCGGGAATCGGGAGGAGCGGGAACCCTGCGGACCTCCGTGATGCCAGGAAGCGGCGCGAGCGAGACCTTCGGGTCGCCGAGCGGGCCCGTGACATCGATCGCGAAGATTGCGCGCGTGAGCCCGCCGATCAGGTCGCTGACGATCAGCACCGTTCCCTTCGGATAGAGCCGCATGGACACCGACATGGTCGGGATGTCCATCGTGCCGCTGCCAGAGAGTTCGAGGGTTCCGCTCGAGAGGCGGGCCGACACGACTTCCGCCGTATCGCCGCGGATTCGCGCCTCGGCGTCCGTCCGCTGCAGCGCGCTGTTGATCGGGAGCATCAGCTGCGTCAGTTGCAGCGCGCGCATGGCGACGGGCGTCGAGGCGATCGTTGCATCGCGCACCGAGACGCGCGCCGTACCCTTCCGCAGCGCGCCGCCCTCCGCGGAGCTTCCCATCGGCCCGTCGAGCGACAGGAGGCCGCTGATGCGCCCGCCGTCGCCGAGCCGGGCGGCGGATTTCGGGTCGCGCAGGCGCTCGTAGTCCGCATCGGCGACCCGCAGGCGCATCTCGTAGCGGTCGAGCTCGCGGTCGAGCGTGGAGAGGATGTCGAAGCGGCCGCCGGCGAGGTCGCCGTCTGCCCGGATGGCGATCGCGCGTCCCCCCCCGCGGGAGTCGATCGTCGCGCGCGTCCTTCCGACGGCGCGGCCGAGGACCGCCGCGCGCGATGCGTCGAGCGATGCGCGGAAGCGGATCGGTTCCGTCGCGGCGGGTTCGTAGCGGAAGGTGAACGGCATCTCGCCCGCGACCTCCGTGACGCGCGTGCCCGCGCTGAACGCGGCGTCGTTCAGCTGCACCGTGCCGCCGAGGGCGTAGAGCGACGCGTCGAGCTCGTCCGCGGCCGCTGCGAAGCGGAGGTCGATCGCGGGTAGGTCGAGGAGGAAGCGCCCGCCGCTCGCGAGGTCCATCGCCGCAGCCGCGTCATCGAGGGGCGGTGGAAGGATGGCGCGCAACGCTGGTGTCAGCGCCGTTGCATCGAGCGTGTACTGCGCGGCGAGGGAGGGCGCCGAGGTTGGGGAAAGCGCCGAGGCGAGGTTCACGCTGCCGCGTAGGCTGACGGAGCCCGATGCGCCGAGCGCGAGCGAGCCGCGCAGGTCGAAGTCGACGGAGTCGGCGTCGGCCGTGAACCTGCTGTCCGGGTCGAAGGTGATGCCGATGCGCGCGTCCGCCGGCCCAAGTTCGAGCGCGCGCGGCGAGAGCTCGAGCCGCTCGCCGCCGCGCGCGGTGTAGCGCGCGTCGTAGATCCCGCGCGCTCCGCGCGCCCGCAGCACGGAGACGACCGCTGGGCTGCGCGCCGCGACGATGGCGCGGAGAAGCGGGGACTCGAAACGCGCGCCGCTCAGCCGCGCATCGAGTTCATCGGCCGTGAGCGGCCCCGAAAGACGCAGGATGCCGTCGGGCTCGCCCGCGGAGGAGAGCCGGAACTCGAGGCTCTCGGCGCGAAGCGAGAGGCCGTCGACCGAGACCCGTCCCGCGAGCCGATCCGCGGAAACGCGCGCGCCGTCGAGGAGGATCTCGATGCGCTCCGGCGTGAGCGTTCCCTTCGTGACCGCGCCTTCCGCGCCGACCGTGCGTCGGATGACGCCGTCGATCACCCCCGATGGCTCGAGGCGGCGGAATCGCTCCTCCGCCTCGCGCTCATCGCTCGAGAGGAAGTCCTCGAACGCGCGGTCGAGGGGGAGGTCGTTCAACTCGAGCTCGACCACGCGCTCTGGCCCCGCGAGATCCGCGTAGCCGCGCGCGACCACCGTTCCGTTGCCGCGGCGTCCGATGCACTGGTCGAACTGCACGCGCTCGGGCGTGATGTCGACGCGCGCGGCGCAATCCTCGAGCGCGAACTCGTCGGGCCAGGGCAGCCCTTCGCGTGCGAGCCACGCGCGGCCCTCGGCGTCGGGTTCAGCGCGGCCATCGGCCAGCGCGAGGCGCACGCGGAAGTCCTCCGTCCCGTCGGGTCTGCTCGTCACGAGCCCCGTCATGTCGAGCGCGCCCGAAAGCCCGAGCGCGCGCAGCAGTTCGCCCGCGGGGGCGAGGTCCGCGCCCGGCCAACCCTGGGGAACGGAGTCCGCTGCGTGCGGGATCGCGGCCAGAAGCGCCGGATTCAGCGCATCGTTCTCGTCTGCGATCTGGATGAGCGGACGAACGCCGCGCCCGCCCGCGCCATCGCGGGGAATCTGCACCGAGCCCGAGATCGTGAAGCGGCCCCCCGCGGGCGTGGTCGCCTCGATGCCGCCGCCCCCGATCACGATCGCCTCATCGAGCACCGTGAAGGCGCCGCGCTCGATGCGCAGCGGATAGGGGAAGCGGCCGAAGAGGAGCCCTGCGGAGCGGACCTCGACGGAACCCGTGACGAAGACGGGTTGGCCGAATCCCTGCGGCGAATAGACGCGCATCGAGAAGCCGCATCGTCCGCCGAGGGCGAACGGCCCCGCCGCGATGCTGCGCTCGAGCCGCGCGCGCGCCGCGACGCGCGACGGGTCATCGCCGAGCTGCGCAAGCGCGCGTCGCTGCGTCACGAGGAGCGCTGCGTCGGGCAGGAGATTCGCGGCCTCGAGGTTGCGCGCCGCGCGCGCGTCGAAGAGCAGTTCGAGCGCGTCCCGCGGCCCTGGTTCGAACGCCTCGAAGAGCCGCGCGTCGATCGGCGCGTCCGCGCACTCGACCCGCAGGTCGATCTCCGCGCCGAGTGCGATGCCGACGAGCGTGCCCGAGATCGAGACGGATGCGCCGTCTGCACCGAGTCCCGTCAGGCGCTCCACCGTGACGTTGTCGCCCTCGAAGCGGATGAGCCCTTGCACGTCGTCGAGGCGGTAGCGGAACTGGTCGAACGCGCCCGAGCCCCGCGAGAGCGCGAGCGTGCCGCTTGAGCGGAGCTCGCCCGCCGCGCCATCGGCCTTCGGGGCGTCGCGCGAGAGAAGCGTCTCGACGTCGATCTCCCATGCTGTGATGTTGAAGTCGGCAAGGACCTTCACCGCCGCGCGCGGCAGGACGAGCATGGGCGCGTCGGTTCCCTCGGCCGCGTCGCGCGGCTCGGCCGAAGAACTGAAGCCGCGCACGGCGAGCGACAGCGTGAAGGGTGCAAGCCGGGCCGCCTCCTCGAGCCAGGCCTCGCGCTCGTTCCAGTCGAAGGCGTCGAGCTGCGCGCGCGGGAGCTCCGCGGAGAACTCGCACTCGAAGGGAAGGGGCAGCACGCGCCGCCCGGCCTCGCGCGAGCCGAGCTCGCCGCGAAGTCCCTCGAGACTCAGGCGATCACCCTCGAGGCGAAGGGTGCCCTCGCGGATCGTCATGCGGGGCGTCGCGTCGATCTCGACAGGTTCTCCATCCGCGAAGCCGACCCAGTCGCGCCGCGCATCGGGTCCACCGAGGGCCTCGACGGGGAGGTCCATCGCGAGTCCCTCGACGTCGAGCTCTGCCGTCGCGCCCGCTTCGGGGTTGTAGGAGAGCTTGGCAAGCGGGATGCGTCCGACGAGGCCGAGGCGCTCGGTCGACGCCCGCAGCGCGATCGGAACGACGCCGAGATGGTCGGGGTCGAGGCTCAGGTCGAGGAGCTCGACCGCGAGCGCCCGCGCGTCTTGGTCGAACGACCCCTTGATCGAGGCGATGGCGCGCCGCCCGTCGAGATCGCCGATACCCGTGAGCCCGAACGAGAAGGCGGAGGTGGCGCCCGCATCGCGCATGATCGAACCCGCGAAGCGCACGGTTCCCAGCACCTCGTAGCGGTCGTCCGTCTGCACGCCGTGCTCGACGGCGAGCTCGCCGATCGCGATGCGCGTGGGGCGCTGCGGTGGCGCCGCCGCGTCGTCGTCGGGCTCGGGAACGAGCGCGAACAGCGAGAAGTCACCCGGGGCCTCGCCGCGCTCCGCGAGCCGCAGCCTGAAGCGATCGATGTCGACCGAGCGGATGTCGACGTCGCCGACGAGGAGCGACCAGAACGAGAACTCGAGCCGCGCCGTGTCGATGCGGACGACCTCTCCCGCGTCGCCCGACCAGGTGCGCACGCGGACGCAGAGGTCCTTGACCACGATCGTATCGAGCCCCTCGAGCCAGAGCCGCGTCGCCGACACATCGCCGCCGATCTCCCGCGACGCCACCGGCAGGATGATTGACGCCAAGGTGGAGGGCCGCGTCAGGTAGAAGAGCCCTGCGAGCAGGAGCCCGAGCAAGGCGAGCGCGGCGTGGATGAGCCGCCTCTTCGCGCGCGACGGCCGCAGGGCCTTTGGTGCTGGAGTTCTCGCGGAAGAGCCTGCGGGCATCGAGCGGGTATTCTAGGGTTCTCGCGCAGGGCCGCCGCACTCGCCGCGTGGCTTCCCGCGGCGTCTCGGCCGTCGTCGATCCTTGCGAGCCTGCGAGAGACCCATGACCGCGCCGAACGATTCCCTCCTCAGGCCTCCCATTGCGCGCGCGCTCGTCACGGGAGCCTCGCGACGCGTCGGTCGCGCCACCGTGCTCGAGCTCGCCCGCTCGGGAGTCGAGCCTGTCCTCACCTTCCGCGCGCGCGAAGCCGAGTGTCGCGCCACCGCCGAAGACGCGCGTGGGGCTGCGCGGGCCGCGGGCTTCGCCGTCGAACCGCTCGTGCTGCGGCTTGATCTTGCGGATCCCGCCTCGGTCGCGTCCTTCCTTTCGGAAATCGCGCCATCGGTCGAGCGCCGCGGGCTCGATGCGATTGTCCACAACGCGTCCGACTACACCGTCTCGCCGCTCGAAGCGTGCGACGGGCCCGCGCTCGCTGCGCTCCTCGAGCGCGCGCACCGCGCGGAGGCCGTCGCGCCCACGATCATCACCACCGCGCTCAGGCACGCCCTCGCGAAGAGCGCGATCGCGGGCGGCGGGGCGGTCGTCTTCTTCAGCGACATCTATGCGCTGGGCAAGCCGCGACGGGGCTATCTCGCCTACTCGGTCGCGAAGGCGGGCGTGCGCGCGCTCGCCGAGCAGCTGGCCGTCGAACTGGCGCCCGCGGTCCGCGTCCACTGCATCGCTCCGGGCGTCGTCGCGTGGGCGGAGGGCATGGACGATGCCACGAAGGCCGCTGTCCTCGGGCGTACGCCGCTCGCGCGTGCCGGAACACCCGAGGACGCCGCGCGGCTCGTGCGGTTCCTTGTCCTCGAGGCGTCGTACCTCACGGGTGGCACGATCGCGATCGACGGCGGGCGAAGCCTCCGCTGAGGGTTCGGTCGCGTCACTCCGCGGCGGAAGCGGCGCGGATCGCCTCCTCGACGCGCAGCCGTTCGCGCATGCCGTCGACAAGCGACTCGAAACCGTCGAGGAGCACCGCTGCGCCTGCGCGGTCGCCCGCGCGCAGCGTCGCGATCGCCGTCTCGGCGCGCACGAATGCGTCCGTCGGGTTCGCGCGGCGCGCGTGTTCCCACGCGCCCGCAGCGGCGACGAGTTCGCCGCTTGCCGTGAGCGCGCGCGCGAGCGCATCCGCGATCACTGCCGTCGCGCGCATTTCCGCAGGAAGCGCCGCGAGGAGCCGCGCCGCATCCGATGCGCGGCCATCTCCGACGAGCGCCGTCGCGAGCAGGATCCTGACCTCGACAAGCTCGCGGTCGCGCGCGTGCGCCGCGCTCGCCCGCTCCACTGCGCGCGCGGAGTCGCCGTCGAGAAGCGCAAGCTGCGCCTCGAGACCCGCGCTCCACGCCTCGTCCGGCGCGAGCTCCGCGTGCCTTGCCACGAGCGGCCGCGCGCGCACGGCGTCGCGCGCCGCAAGCGACGCGCTCGCAGCGAAGAGAACCGTCTGGAGGTCGTCGGGCGCAATCGCAAGCGCCTCGTCATAGAGTCGCGCAGCGCCCGAGGCGTCGCCCGACTGCCCGGCGAGAAGTGCAGCGAAGCGAAGCCGCGTGGCATCGGGTGCGGCCCGCGCCGCCTCCTTCGCGAAGAGCGCCGCCTCGCGCACAAGCGCCTCGCGCTCCGCCTTCGCAAGTTCCGCCGCATCAAGCTGCGCGCGCGCGAAGAGCGTGCGGGCAGCGAGTTCCGCAAGCCGCGCCTCGCGGCGCTCGGCCGGGACGGCTGCAAGGAGCTTGCGCACGACGAGCTCCGCCTCGCGGGTGCGCCGGGCCTCGATCAGCCGCTCGATCGCGTCGGACGCGTCCTCGATCTCGCGAAGGCGCGCCTCGCGCGAGGGGCCGTCGAGCGGCGCCGCGCGCGGGCCCTCGTCGCAACTCCCAAGCGACAGCACCGCCGCGAGGGCGAGAGCCCGCCACGCGCTGGTCCCTCGTGGTGTCACCCAAACGGGCATGCATTGAACCTAGTAGCCCGCTTGGGACGAGAGCGCGAAGTTCAGGATGATGCCGATCAGCATGCCGAGCGCCGTGCACACGATCGAGACGATCAGCGCGATGATCCCGTTCTTGCGCTGGCCGGGCTGGCCCATGGCGACCACCGCGCAGACGATCGCCGGGATGCCCGTCAGGCACGAGCAGAGAAGCGCGCACCCTCCGAGCACATACGCCGTGATCACGAGGCCGTTCGGAGCCGCTGCGGGCACCTCGCCGCCGGGCGCGGCGCCGAAACCAGCGCCGCCCATCGCAGATGGATACGCGCCCGGCCCGGGTCCGATCAAGGGATCCGAGAACGCCGACGACCGCGCTGGCGAGGCGCCACCGGGCAGTTCCGACGCCAGGATCCAGTTCGCCATGCCGTCGCACCACACATAGGCGTCCGGCGGAACCATGCCCTGCGCACGCATCCGCTCGAACTCGGCATCGGGGTAGGGGCCCGCCTGGCTTCCATTGACGCTGACATACCAGTTCGCCATGCGTGCCTCCTTGGCTGCGCCGCGGCGTGCGGCGCACGGGGTTTATCCGCGCACGCGAGGGGCCGTGTCAAGCGCCGTATGATGCGCGCCCCCCAGACGCAAGGCAGGACCGATGACCGCAGGACATGCAGCCGTGACCGAACAAGACCAGCCGCGACCCTCGACCGAACTCCCCAAGGCCTATGTGCCGTCGGAGGCGGAGGGCGCTGTCCTCGGTCGCTGGGACGATGCGCGCTGCTTCCACGCGGAGCCGACGGCCGCTGGCGAGGCCTACACGATCTTCATCCCGCCGCCGAACGTGACCGCAGCGCTCCACCTCGGCCACGCGTTCAACAACTCGCTGCAGGACCTCCTCACGCGCTACCACCGCATGAAGGGCGCGAACACGCTCTGGATGCCCGGCACCGACCACGCGGGCATCGCCACGCAGACGGTCGTCGAGAAGCGCCTCCTTCTCCAAGGAAAGAAGCGCACCGACTTCACGCGCGAGGCGTTCGTCGAGAAGGTGCAGGAGTGGAAGGACGAGTACGAGGCCACGATCCTCGGGCAGCTGAAGTCGATGGGCTGCTCGTGCGACTTCGACCGCACGCGCTTCACGATGGACGAGACCTGCGCGACGGCGGTGCGTCACGCGTTCTGCACGCTCTTCCGCGACGGCCTCATCTACCGCGGCAAGCGCCTCGTGAACTGGGACCCGGTCACGCAGACCGCGCTCGCGGACGACGAGGTCGAGATGGAGGAGGTCGACGGGCACTTCTGGTACCTGCGCTATCCGCTCGCCGACGGCTCGGGCCATGTCACCGTCGCGACCACGCGCCCCGAGACGATGCTCGGCGACACAGCCGTCGCGATCAACCCGAAGGATCCGCGCGCGGCGGCGCTGCGCGGCAAGAAGCTGCGGCTTCCGATCGTCGGCCGCGAGATCCCGATTGTGGAAGACGACTATGTCGTCATGCCCGCGTCGATGGGTGGCGACCCCGCCGACCCGAAGGCGCAGTTCGCGACGGGCTTCCTCAAGGTGACGCCCGCGCACGACCCGAACGACTGGGACATCGGGCAGCGCCACGCGCTCGCCGCGATCAATGTCATGGCGCCCGACGGATCGATCAGCGACCGTCACGGCTGGATGGATGTCTCGGCCGAGGCGCGCTCGTTCGTCGGGCTTCCGCGCGAGGAAGCGCGCAAGCGGATCGTCGCGTGGTTCAAGGCGAATGGCCTCCTCGAGGACGCGAAGCCCTATCGCCACGCTGTCGGCCATTCGTATCGCTCGCATGTGCCGGTCGAGCCCTACCTCAGCGACCAGTGGTATGTGCGCGTGACCGACGACCGCCTGCGCGGCACGGCGCTGCGCGCGATGGCGAAGGACCAGGTCGAGGGATCGCTCCCCGCGGCCGTCGCGACCGGCCCCGCCGACCCCCGATCGATGTCGGGCGACGGCGAGCTCCGCTTCTATCCCGCGCGCTACGCGAAGAACTTCCAGTTCTGGCACGAGAACATCCGCGACTGGTGCATCTCGCGCCAGCTGTGGTGGGGCCACCGCATTCCCGTCTGGTCGAAGCGCGGCGAGGCGAGTGCGCTTGCGTCGCACCTCGGCATGCTCGCGTCGATTCCGTCGTCGCGCGCCACCGTGCGCGCCTCGCGCGTCGCAGACGGCGTCGATGTCGCGGTCTCGGCGCTTGCAGGCGCGAAGGGCGAGCATGACCTCCATGTCTGCCTCATCGACGACGCCGACGGCGCCACGCTCGAGGCGGCGGGCTTCAGGCGCGATGCAGACGTGCTCGACACGTGGTTCTCGTCTGCGCTCTGGCCGCTTTCGACCCTCGGCTGGCCCGACCCGTCGCGGTGGAGCGAGATGGCGGGGCTCCTCGACCGCTACAACCCGAGCTCTGTCCTCTGCACCGCGCGCGAGATCATCACGCTTTGGGTCTCGCGCATGGTGATGTTCAACCGCTACTTCCTAAGGGACCACCCGCTCAATCCTGGCCGCCTGCCGTTCAAGCATGTCTTCATCCACGCGATGATCCAGGACGGCCACGGGCAGAAGATGTCGAAGTCGCTTGGAAACGGCGTCGACCCGCGCGACATCATCCACTCGCATGGCGCCGATGCGATGCGTTTCACGCTCGTGTCGATGGCGACGAACACGCAGGATGTCCGCCTGCCGGTCGACATCGTCTGCCCGCATACGGGCGAGACCTTCACGCCGAAGTGGACGACGACAAGCGGCGGCTACACCGTCGCCGACGCGATCCAGTCGTCGCCGAAGGACGCGTCGAAGAAGATGGTGTCGGGCTTCGGCGCTGCGACGGGCGTCGCGACGCCCACCGCCGAGATGCCGCTTGCGCGCAACACGAGCGCGCGCTTCGACCTCGGGCGCAACTTCGCGAACAAGCTCTGGAACGCGACGCGGTTCGCGCTGTCGAACCTGGCGCAGGCCTCCGCCGACTCGAGTTCTTCCCCCGTTCGGGGCCCCGGCACGCCCGAACCCCTCACGCTTCTCGATCGCTGGATGCTCGCGCGCCTCGAGCGCGCCACGCGGCTCGTCGACGAGGCAATCGCCGACTACGAGTTCCACCGAGTGGCGGAAGCGCTCTACGACCTCGTGTGGCGCGACTTCTGCGACTGGTACCTCGAGGGCATCAAGCCCACCGTGCGCACGAACGCCACGCAGCAGGCGATCCTCGCCACCACGCTCGACGCGATCCTGCGCCTGCTGCACCCCGTCTGTCCCTTCGTGACCGAAACCCTCTGGGCGAACGTCCAGGCGCTGCCGAACCGCGCGGTTGCTGGACTGTCGCTTCCGCCGAGCGCCCTCTGCGCAACCGCAGCGTGGCCAGCGCCCGCCGCAAGCCTGCGTGACGACGAGGCGCTCGCGGAGTTCGCGCGCGTCCAGGCGCTCGTCGATTGCGTCCGCAAGGTTCGCGGCGAACGGCAGGTGTCGCCGAAGCGCAGGATCACCCTCTGCGCGTCGGACGCGATCCGCGCGCTCGTCGCTCGGGCGGGCGGCGTGGTCGAGACCCTCGCGGGCCTCGAGCAGGTTTCCCCGACACCCGCCGCGCGCCCGGCAGGCGCCGTCGCCATCCCCTTCGAGGGCAGCGAGCTCCTTCTCGACGGTCTCGTCGACGCGGTCGACGCGGGCGCCGAGAGGGCGCGGCTCTCGAAGCTGATCGCCGAGCGCGAGAAGCAGGCCTCGGGCATGCGCGCCAAGCTCGACAACGCGGGCTATGTCGCGAAGGCCCCGTCCGAGGTCGTCGAGGAGACACGCAGGAAGCTCGCGGAGATCGACGCCGACATCGCGGCAGCGAGGAGTGCGCTCGCCGCGCTCGGAAGCTGATCGAGGCCACGAGTTCCACAGCCGCTCGGATTTCCTGCATCCCGATGCACACCGAGGCACTACACTCGCCGCCGCGGGATCTCACCCGCGAAGCGAGGGCTGCCATGCGGTTCAGAGCCTCCATCCTCGTCGTCTCCGCGGCCGCAGGGCTTTCGTCCTGCAGTCCGACGCCTGTCGCTCCCGCCGCGTCGCAGGGTGCTGTCGCCACGCCGCCCGCGCCCGCTGCGGTCGGCTCCACGCTCCGCCGCGCGGAGCCGATCATCGAGAGCTGGCGGTTCCGCGAGCAGCCGGGCGAGTGCATCGACATCGGAACGCATCGCGTCCACTCGACGCTGCGCGATCCGCTCATCCGCGAGCGGATGCAGGTGTTCCTTCCGACCGCGCTCGAGCACTACCGCACGGCGCTGATTCCGCTTCCCGCGACCGACGCACCGATCGACATCTTCCTCTTCGGCACGCGCGACGACTGGATCGCCTACACCCGCGAGCGTCTGCCGCGGGAGGCTGCAATCTACGAGCGCATGGGCCGCGGCGGCTACACCATCGAGGGCGACGCCGTCCTCTACGACATCGGCCGCTGGGACACCTTCACGATCGCAGCGCACGAAGGCTGGCATGCCTACACGCAGCGTGTCTTCCGCCATCCGCTCCCCGTGTGGCTTGAGGAAGGCATCGCCTGCTACATGGAGGGCGTGCGAGGCAACCCGAACGGCGCGCCGCCGACCTTCATGCCATGGCGCAACTTCGAGCGCTACGGCGAGCTGCGCGACGTGGTGCGGCGCGACCGCTTCGTGCCGCTCGAGCAGTTGATCCAGGGAACGCCGCAGGACTTCCTGCAGAACGGCCGCAACACGCTCCTCGGCTACTACGCGCAGGTCTGGGCGCTGGTCCACTTCCTCAACGAAGGAGAGGGCGGGCGCTACCGCAAGGGGCTCGAGCGGCTCCTCACCGACGCGGTCGAAGGCAGGATTTCGGGCACGATCTGGGAGTCAAGCAGGGCAGGCACGCGCAACGAGCGCCGCATGGCGATCGGCAGGCAGGTCGGCCCGGCCGTCCTGCGCGAGTACTTTGACCCCGACATCGAGCGGCTTTCCGCCGAGTACAAGGCGTTCGTCGAGGCGATCGTCCGCCGCGGGAGCGGCGAGTGGATCGCGCGCGGCGAGTCGCCCGTCGCGGCGATGCAGCCTTCGTCGCAGTGAGCGTGGCGGGTCGAGCGCGCTTCTGTACACTCGGCGCGTGCTCAAGATCATTTCAGGCGAGTACCGCTCGCGACAGCTCCTCACCCCCGCAGGCGAAGACCGCACGCGCCCGATGACGGCGCGCGTGAAGGAGTCCGTGTTCGCCATGCTCCACGGGTGGTTCAAGGGAGCGCGCGTCCTCGACCTCTTCGCGGGCGTCGGCACCGTCGGCATCGAGTGCGCGAGCCGCGGCGCAGCCGAGGTCGTGTGCATCGAGCGCGACCGCGAGGTCTTCCGCTACCTCGAGCACAACATCGCCACGATCAAGTGCGGCGACCGCGTGACGGCCGTCCAGGCCGATGCGCTCGGCCCGACAGCGCTCGCACGGAGCCCGAAGCCCGTCGACCTCGTCTTCATGGACCCGCCCTACGCGCTGATGGTCGAGCCGGCGTCGCGCAAACTGGTGCTCGCGCAGGCCGCGCGCACGCGGGGGCTCTTCGCGCCGAAGGGGTTTCTCATTCTGCGCACGCCCATCGACCTCGACGAAGCCGAGCGCGCGCTCCCCGGGTTCAAGGGCCCCGAGAGCCATCGATACAAGGATGACATGTGGGTCTACCTCTACATGCCGGACGCGCCCGACACGCCCGCCGTGCCCGACACGCCCGACGCCGCACGCGGCGAGGAGGCCGCCGGTGCCTGAGATCGGTGGAGGACTCCCCGCGAGCGTCCGCGAGAAGGCGCGCTTCGAGACCTTCGCGGGGGTGCCGGCGCTGGTCGTGCACCCGTCGTTTGCGCCCGATGGCGCGTTCCTCGGTGAACGCCCGCCCGTCCTCTTCTGGATGCACGGCCGCACGGCGAACAAGGAACTCGACCCAGGCCGCTTCCTGCGCCTCGTGCGCGCGGGCATCGCCACGGTGTCGCTCGACCTTCCCGGGCACGGCGCGCGCGAGGATCTCGCGCTGCAGCAGCCCGAACGCACGCTCGAGGCGGTCGAACGGATGGCGGGCGAGATCGACTCGGTCGTCGAGGCCGCGCTCGCGACGGGCTGGTTCGACGACGCGCGCATGGCGCTCGGCGGCATGAGCGCAGGCGGCATGGCCACGCTCGTTCGCCTCTCTCGCGCGCATTCGTTCCGCGCCGCGTGCGTCGAGTGCACGACGGGCTCCTTCGCCTGGCAGCGGAACCGCGCCATGTTCGAGCCCGAGCGCGCGGCGCGTCTCGATCCGATCCAGCATCTCGACGGGTGGCGCGCGATTCCGCTTCTCGTCCTCCACAACACGCTCGACGAGTGGGTCGCTGTCGAAGGGCAGCGCGAGTTCGTCGAGGCGCTGCGCGCGCGCGGCCTCGCGAAGGATGTCGTGATGCACGAGTACGCCGAGACGGGCGCGCCGCACGAACACTCCGGTTTCGGCCGGTTCGCCGCCGACGCGAAGGACCGCCAGACTGCGTTTCTCGTTCGCGAACTGCGCGACGGGTGAGCCGCGCCACGGAGCGTCCGCATGTCGAACTGCCTGAACTGCGGCCACAGCCTGCTCGGCCTCGAGGGCGTCGGGGCCGACGCGACGGTGCTCGCCGTCGAGGTGCGCTGCCCCGAGTGCGGCACGGTTCACGACGCCGGCACAAGGATCGTGCTCGGGGGCTCGACCGTCTTTGCCATGACGCGCACGCGGCCGCTTCACGAGCGGGTCATCCTCTCGATCGTCTTCGGCCGCGGGTTCGGCGCGATCCCGCTGCGCGGATTCGCGCTCCTCGCGCTCTGGTACTGCATCTTCGCCGTCGCCGATTTCTTCGCAGGAGGCATGCGCTTCGCCTCGTTCTCCTCGATGGTCTGGCTCCTCGCGGCGTTCGCCGTGCTCCTTGCGACGGCGCGGTTCTGGTGGCTCAAGCGCCCCGGCTCCGAGGAAGACGCGCTGCGCCCCGATCAGCGCGACCGCAGGCTTGTGATCGGCCCGCGAGAGGTCCGCGACGGGAGCAAGGTCTTCCCC
>QLAH01000164.1_pt1 | contig 53940 bp, 65 predicted proteins | sample 4693081 | NCBI WGS metagenome assembly QLAH01 (sample SAMN09425401, study PRJNA476045) | Lake water metagenome, whole genome shotgun sequencing project. | reverse complement strand
CAGCAGCAACTGCTCAGGCGGCACCGATGGGCGGCCTTCTGCGGCATAGAGCTTGCAGAAGGTGGGATTGAGCCGATCGAGGGCCTGATCCGCCAGCTTCCGAATCCGCCGCAGCGGATGGCTGGCCGGGATCCGCTCCTCGATCGAGACGTAGGAGAACAGGGAGCCGCTGTGCTCACGCTGACCTCGCATCTCAGATGGGCGGTTGCACCATTTTCGCAGAGGTGGCCGGGTTTTTCAGCAAACTCCTAAAGACCTGAACTGCCTGCCGCACTGCGTCCAATGGGCTGATTCCCCCTCTGCCAGCGTTCGAAGGATGTGTTCTTCTTGATGGGAGCCAGCAAGGCCGCGCTGCATGGCCGTAGCCAGTAGGCTACAGTTGTTGTATGGTTGAAGTCCGCCAGACAGAGCGGTTCGTCCGATGGCTTGAGGGTCTCCGTGATCTGAAAGCCCGAGCGAAGGTTCAGGCCAGGATCGAGCGCCTCATCGGCGGCAATCCTGGTGACGTCAAGCCTGTTGGGGCCGGCGTGTCGGAGTTGCGGATCAACTACGGCCCTGGATACCGTGTCTACTACCTGCAGAGGGGAACCGCCTTGATCATCCTTCTGGCTGGCGGAGACAAGAGCTCACAAGCAAAGGACATTGATGAGGCCCTTCTGCTGGCAGACAACCTGACGGAGGAGACCTGATGAAAACCACGACCACCCCCTACGACGTCGCCGAGTATCTACGAACACCGCAGGAGATGGCGGCTTACCTGGAAGCCTGCATCGAGGAGGCGGATGGTGATGCGGCCTTCATTGCCAAGGCCCTGGGCGACATTGCACGGGCCCAGGGGATGACCCAGGTGGCCAGAGACTCAGGACTTTCTAGGGAGAGTCTCTACAAGGCCTTGTCTGGAGAGCGCAGTCCGAGCTTTGAAACCATCCTGAAAGTGGTCACGGCCCTGGGTCTGAAGTTGAGCGCGAGCGTGAGAAGCGAAGCGGAGGTGACTTGAGCTCTGCAGACGAGGCGTAGGTCAGTAAGCGCTGCCTGTGGAGATGCGACACCTACGAACAAGCCCCTTGAGTGGACAGGCCTCCACGAGTTCACTTCTGCCACCAGATACTCTTTGCCTGCCACTCAGGGGCAGCGTTCACGTATTGCTAAGTCCGATCAGAAATGCCTCGCAGTGGAGTCTTTTGCTGTTGGCGGATGCAGACTGTGCAGCCCAGCTATCTGCCAAGCCCGTCGGAACACTGCCTGCATCTTCTTCGCTAACCACGCGCCTGAGGCCACCGCCATCGCGGGGGCAGCGTTTCCTCGCTTCTTGTCTTTCAAACCGAGCCTGTTGCGAGGATATCTGGCGAGTGGGTTTGCGCCGCCGGTTGTCGATCCACAAAAAAGCCCCCGCCTGCGGCAGGGGCCTGAGGTGCGGCAGGCCCCCCGGGCGCTGGCGCGAAACCGGTGGAGCAGGCTCAGACCTTGCGGCTGTAGAACTCGACCACCAGCAGTTCGTTGATCTCAAGAGCTACCCATTCGCGCTCGCATTTACCCACCACCTTGGCGGTGAGCTTGGCCTTGTCGAGTTCGAGGTGGGGGGGGATGTTGGCCAGGCCGGGGAACTCCAGGTTGCCTTCGGCCAGCTTCTTGCTGCACTTGCGCTCGCGCACGGCGACCACATCGCCGGCCCGGCACTGGTAGCTGGGGATGTCGACCACCCGGCCATTCACCGTGACGTGCCCGTGGTTCACGAACTGACGGGCGCCGGGGACCGTGGGTCCGAAGCCGAGGCGGAAACAGACGTTGTCGAGACGGTTCTCGAGCAGTTTGAGCAGGTTGGTTCCGGTGGAACCCTCCTGGGCTCGGGCCTTCTTCACGTAGCGGACGAGCTGACGTTCGGAAATGCCGTAGTTGAAGCGAAGCTTCTGCTTCTCTTCGAGACGGATCGCGTATTCGGAGCGCTTGCGACGGGCTTGGCCGTGCTGACCGGGGGGATAAGCCCGCTTGGCGGACTTACGGGTGAGACCGGGAAGGTCCCCCAAGCGCCGCGTGATCCTCAGGCGAGGGCCGCGGTAGCGAGACATAAGGGATGGGCAGGGTGGAAGGGCGCCGATCAGGCGGGGCGGGCGTCATGCTGGGATGCAACCCGCTGGCCTGAACCTTGCAGCGCCGATTGGCGATCCTAAACCGAGGCCTGGCCGCCATCCTCCTGGCCCTGATCGGGGCCTATCGCCGCTGGCTCTCGCCTCTGCTCGGCCCCCACTGCCGGTTCGTGCCCAGTTGCAGTGCCTATGGATTGGAGGCGATCGAGCGCCACGGACCCTGGCGCGGCGGCTGGCTCACCGTTCGCCGGCTGTGCCGTTGCCATCCGTTCACGCCTTGCGGCTGCGATCCCGTCCCCGACTGACGACTGCCATGGCGAGCGCACCCTCCCTGCTGCTGTTCAGTCGCCAGGGCTGCTGCCTGTGCGAGGGGCTGGAGGAGCGCCTGCGCTCCCTGCCCGAACCCGTGCTCCTGCGGGTGGTGGATGTCGATCTGGATCCGGCGCTGCGCGCCCGCTACGACCTGACGGTTCCCGTGCTCGCCCTCGAGGCGGGGGAGGGCGCCGGCTGGCAGGACCTGCCTCGGGTGCCGCCGCGGCTGGACGGCGAACGGCTGGCCCACTGGCTAAGGCGTCAGGGGGCTCTGGCGCCTCAGGCCGGTGAGGGAGCCGTCGGCTGAGCGAGCCGGCACAGCACCGGCGGGCAGCCTGGCCATTCGCTCTAGAAAGGGGACGCTTACGGCTCACCGCCCGTCCATGACCCAGCTGCTCCATCCGCTGCTCCACCAGGTGGGTCTGCCGCTGTCCGCCGCACTGCCCAACGCGGAGCTGCAGAGCATCAGCTGCGATTCCCGGCGGGTCGGGCCCGGCACCCTGTTCATCGGCCTGCCGGGCAGCCAGGTGGATGGCGGCAGCTTCTGGCGCCAGGTGCTGGCCGCCGGAGCGCCCGCGGCCGTGATCAGTAACGCCGCGGCGGCCGCCGACCCCCCCTCCCCGGAGGACCCGGTGCTGGTGGCCCCTGATCCGGTGGCCTTCTGGGCCGGGGAGCTGGCGTCGGCCTTCTGGCAGCAACCCAGCCAACGGTTCCAGCTCATCGGGGTGACCGGCACCAACGGCAAGACCACCACCACGTACCTGATCGAGCATCTGGCTGCCCGCACCGGCCATCCGGCGGCCCTGTTCGGCACCCTGGTGAACCGCTGGCCGGGCCACAGCGTGACGGCCCAGCACACCACGGCCTTCGCCGACACCCTGCAGACCCAGTTGGCCCAGGCGGTAGAGGCTGGTGCCCGGATCGGCGCGATGGAGGTGAGCTCCCATGCCCTTGACCAGCAGCGGGTGGCCGGCTGCCGTTACGCCGGGGTGGTGTTCACCAACCTCACCCAGGACCACCTCGACTACCACCCCACGATGGACGACTATTTCGCCGCCAAGGCGAAGCTGTTCTCCCCGCCCCTGTTCAGCGGTGGGGCGGTGGTGAACGTTGACGACCCCTGGGGGCGCCGGCTGGCGGAACAGCTGCAGCAGGAGAACCGCCTCTGCTGGACCAGTTCGCTGGAGGATCCCGCCGCCGACCTGCGGATCGTGGATCTGGAGATGGCGGCCGATGGGGTGGCGGGCACCCTGGTGAGCCCGGTGGGGCAGGGGACTTTCCGCTCGCCGCTGGTGGGGCGCTTCAACCTGATGAATCTGCTGCAGGCCGTGGGTGTGCTCGCCCAACTGGACATTCCCCTGGCCGGGTTGCTGGAGTCGCTGGAGAGCTTCCGCGGGGTTCCGGGCCGGATGGAGCGGGTGGCGGGGCCTGGCGGCCGGCACGCCCCCTCCGTTCTGGTGGATTACGCCCACACCCCTGATGGCCTGGAAAACGCCCTTTCGGCCTGTCGGCCCTTCACCCGTGGGCGTCTGATCTGCGTGTTCGGCTGCGGCGGTGACCGCGATCGCAGCAAGCGGCCCCAGATGGGGGCGATTGCGGCCCGGCTGGCCGATGCGGTGGTGGTGACCTCCGACAACCCCCGCACGGAGGAACCCCGCCGGATCCTCGAGGACGTGGTGGCCGGCATTCCGGATGGCACGGACCTGCAGGTGGAGACGGATCGGGCGGCGGCGATCGAAGCGGCGATCGCCGCCGCCGGCCCCGACGATCTGGTGCTGATCGCCGGCAAGGGCCATGAGGATTACCAGATCCTCGGCACCACCAAGATCCACTTCGACGACCGGGAGGAAGCCGAGCGGGCCCTGCGGGCCCGCTGCCATTGATCCCCTGCCCGCCGGACGGCAGGTCTTCAGCGGAACACCACGCTGGCTCGGTCGTAGCGCACCTCGAGCTCGCGCACCCAGCCACCCTGGCTCACCTCCAGCCAGTCGCCGCGCCGCAGGCCGGTGAGGCTCACACTGTCGCCGTTGCGCACCCGGTGCAGCACCGCTGAGGAACCGTCGGCGTGCTCCCGCACCTCCAGCAGGCCGTCACGGGCGGCCGCCTCCGCCAGCCACTGACCACCCCCCACGCCCCGCAGGGCACCCACACCGGCACCAGAAGCGGTTGAGGCCAACGCGGCACCACCATCCCGGGCGCGCAGGGCGGCCCAGGACAGCAGGCCGAGGCCGATCGGCAGCAGCAGCCACCAGGCTCTGGTGCGGTCGACCGGAACGCTGAGATCCGGCGCAGTGATCGGTTCCAGCACGCCGGCGGCGGCTTCGCCGAGGGTGCCCATCACCCCCTTGCTGATGCTGTACGGGCAGGTGAGACGGGCCTTGGTGCTGCCGTCGCGGGTGAGGTTGAAGATCACCTCGACCCGGTCGGAGTCCAGGGTGCGGGCAGAGATCACCTCAGCAACCTCGGTCTGCCAGCCGTTCTTGCCGGCGCTCTCCAGGCAGGCGATTTTGGCCGTTTCGATCATCTCCTGGGATTCAAGGGCACGGGCCGGAACGGCCAGTCCTGCCACGCTCACAAGCACGGCGCTGCCGAGCACCAAGGGATGCAGAGGGGATCGGGAAGGGGACATGGCGGTGACCCTCCGGAGCGGAGGGTGGCGTGGGGAAACGCACGCAAGCTATTCACGCCCGCGGCATTAGCCAACTGGCGAATCATCAAGAAAAAGCACTGCTTGACCAGTCCAGATTTTCGTAAATCTTTGCAGATTCTCGTGAGGAGAGCCGCACACCTGTGGCTGGAGCGCAGCTGTGGACCGAGCAGGGCCCCTGGCCCGTCTTGGGCTTTTCCTTGCAGAAGGTTGTCAGATTCATGTGGTATGTCATCATTGGCACTGTTATTTCCTCTGCTTCTGTTACCGCATGGCAGCTGTTCCCCTGTCCAGAAAGTTCCTGGCCGAATTGATCGGCACTTTCTGGCTTGTCCTCGGTGGCTGCGGCAGCGCCGTGCTCGCCGCAGTGTTCCCGTACAACAGCCCCGCCACGGAGAACCCGCTTGGGCTGGGCTTCCTCGGGGTTGCTCTTGCCTTCGGCCTCACTCTGCTCACGATGGTCTATGCCATCGGGCACATCTCCGGCTGTCACATCAATCCGGCGGTCAGCTTCGGCCTGTGGGCCGGCGGCAAGTTCCCCGGCTCCCAGATGTTCACCTACATCGTGGCCCAGGTGCTGGGGGCGATCATCGCCGGTGGCGTGATCTATCTGGTGGCCAGCGGCCGTGAGGGCTTCTCTCTGTCCGGCAGCAATCCTCTTGCCACCAATGGCTTCGCCGCTCACTCGCCGGGCGGCTATGGCTTCTGGTCGGCTCTGATCATCGAGGTGCTGCTCACCTTCATCTTCCTGATCGTGATCCTGGGGGCCACCGATCGCCTGGCGCCCACCGGCTTCGCCGGTGTGCCGATCGGACTGGCACTCACCCTGATCCACCTGATCAGCATTCCCGTCACCAACACCTCCGTGAACCCCGCCCGCAGCACCGGCGTGGCGGTATGGGCCGGCGCCGAGGCGATGGGTCAGCTCTGGCTGTTCTGGGTCGCACCGATCGTGGGGGCTCTGCTCGCGGGCTGGGTGTATCGCAATTTCCTTGATTCCTACCGCGCCCCGGATTTCGAGCCGTCGGCCAGCGGCCGTTGATCACCGGAATGCGCCTGTGTTCGGGGGGCCGTGAGGCCCCCCTTTTTGATGGCCTCCTCAGCCCTGGGCGATCAGCTCGGTTAAGGCGGCCAACAACTGGTCCACCTCCTCGTCGGTGGTGGTGACGTGGGTGCAGGCCCGCAGGCAGAGCGGATCATCGAGCTTCCGCAGCCAGATGCCCCTCTCGCCCAGCCGCTTCACCACCAGCGCCGGTTCCAGGCCGGCCAGGGTGAAGCTCACCAGCCCCGCCGGCGGCGGCACCTCCAGCAGGGTCCGTACGCCTGGAAGATGCTGAAGGCCCTGCCACAAACGGCCGCTGCTGTGCCGGATCCGGGCCAGCCGCTCCTCGGCCGATCCCTCGTTCGCCAGCAGCGCGAGGGAGCGATCCAGGCCTGCGAACAGGGGGGTGCAGGAGGTGGCTACCTCGAAGCGGCGAGCGTCGCCGTGGAAGCGGCTTTCGCTCATCGATTCGTCGGCCAGACTGCGCCAGCCGATCAGAGTCGGCCGGGCTTCCGCCAGGGTGCGCTCCGAGAGCAGCACCGCCCCCAGGCCCTCCGGCCCGCAGCACCACTTGTGGCCCGTGCCGGCATAGATGTCGGCGGCACGGGCCTCCTCCCCTAACGGCAGGCTGCCCAGCGACTGGGCCGCATCCACCAGCAGCCAGGGGTGGGCGGGATGCTCGCGCAGCCGGGCGGCCACGGTGGCGATCGGCATCACCTGACCGGTGTTCCAGAGCAGGTGGGAGAGCACCACCAGGCGGGTGCGTGGTCTGAGGGCCTGCTCCAGGGCCTCGAGCACGGCAGCGTCCGTGCTGGCGGGCTCCCCGCGCAGGCGCGTTACCGAGAACGAGGCCAGGCTCAGGTGCTCCCGGCGGGCCAGTTCATGGCAGGCGGCCACCACACCCGGGTGTTCGGCATCCCCCAGGAGGATCTCGTCCCCCGGGCGCCAGGGCAGGCCCCACAGGGGCAACACGCACCCCGAGGTCACGTTCTCGGTGAAGGCGATCCGGTGGGGCCCTGCCCCGAACACATCCGCCAGCCGGAGACGCAGCTGGCTGGTGCTGCGGCTCACCAGCGGCCATACCGCCTCACTGAAGGGTCCCAGCTCCTGGATCTCCCTCCAGCAGGCCACGATTGCTTCGAGGGAGGGCGTGGGCAGGGGGCCCTGGCCGCCGTAGTTGAAGTAGGTCTTGTTGGCGAGAGCGGGCATCAGGGCCCGCAAGGAGCCCCCCGCCGTAGGCGCAGGGCCTGTGGGGGTGGTCATCGACGCCGCCTGCGCGTGGTGAGGCTGTGGTTCCGGCGGCAGCCGGCGTTCAGAGCACCTGACCGACGGCCACCGCGGCCACCGCCGAGAACAGCGTGATCCCCAGAGCTGTCAGGGGGTTCTGCCCCTGGGCCACGGCCACACTGGTGATCACGCCGGCGCCGAGGCAGGCCACGGCCAGCTGGGTGGTCAGTTCACCGCGGGAACGGGGGGTGGGGCTTGGGATCACGGGGGCCACAGGTGCTCGGCTGACGCTAAGCAGCACGAGCGGACCCGTCTCGCCGGCACGAGCGGGTCGTTACCTGACGTGGGAGTTCTTCAACCGGCGTTACACGCCCGGGCTGCTGATCCGCGGTGCGGAGGCGGGCCGGGCCCGGCCGCTGCTGGCCCACTGCCGCAGCGCCTCCAACTGTTCACGGGCCGTGCGCGACAGTGGCACCACCTGACTGGCCGCGGCGATCAGGTCGGCCTCCGCCAGATCGCGTCCTTCGCCGAAGGCCAGGTGCATCGCTTCGATCACCGTCTGCTCCAGTTCCGCACCGGAGAAGCCTTCGGTGCGGCCCACGAGCACCTCCAGGGGCAGGGTGTGCTGCGGCCGGCGGCGGCGCAGCTGCAGGTCGAGAATGGTTCGCCGCTCTTCGGCGTCGGGGAGCTCGAGCAGGAAGATCTCATCGAAGCGGCCCTTGCGCAGCAGTTCCGCCGGCAGGCGCTCCACCGCGTTGGCGGTGGCCACCACGAACACCGCGCTCGTCTTCTCCGCCATCCAGGTGAGCACGCTGGCCAGCACGCGTTGGCTGGTGCCGCCGTCGCTGCGGCCGTCGCCGCTCCCCAGGCCGAAGCCCTTGTCGATCTCGTCGATCCAGAGCACGCAGGGGGCCATGGCCTCCGCGCGTTGGATCATCTCGCGGGTACGCGCTTCGCTGGCCCCCACCAGGCCTGCGAACAGCCTGCCCACGTCGAGGCGCAGCAGCGGCATCCCCCAGCTGTGGGCGATCGCCTTGGCGGTCAGCGACTTGCCGGTGCCCTGGGGCCCCACCAGCAGAACGCCGCGGGGAAGGGGCAGCCCGTAAGCCCGGGCTTCTTCACCGAAGGCTCGGTGGCGCTGTTCCAGCCAGTGCTTCAGCCGATCGAGACCGCCGATGTCGGCCGGTGTGGCCTCGCTGGGGCAGTACTCCAGCAGTTCGCTGCGGGCGATCGCCTGGCGCTTCTCCTCCAGCACCTCCGCCAGATCCTCCTCCCCCAGACCTCCGCGGCGGGCCAGAGCCCGCGCCGCCAGCTGCCGCACCCGCTGGGCACTGAGGCCATGGCAGGCGGCCGTGAGCGAGGCGAGGACGTCGGGGGGCATCGGCCTCCCCGTGGCCTCGGCGATCGCCCGCAGCAGGGCCCCGATCTCCTCCGCCTCGGGCAGGGGCAGCTCCAGCAGGGTCACCGTGTCTTCCAGCTCCCGTGGCAGCGTCCACTCCGCGGCGCTGATCACCAGCGTGTGGGGCAGCCGGCGCAGCTCCACCGCCAGATTGCGCAGCCGCCGGCAGATGCCGGCATCGTCGCCGTAGCGATGGAAGTCCTTGAGCAGCAGGATCGCTCCCGGCTCCTGGGGCAGGGTGGTCAGGAGGTCGAGGGCCGCCATCGGCTGACGGGCCGCCTCGCCGTCCCGATTCGGGGCGCCGCGCAGGCCGGCGATGAAATCCCAGCGCAGCAGGGGGCGGCCGTCCAGGCGCTGGCCCACCTGCTCCAGCAGGGATTCCACCCTCTCCTCCTCAAGGCTGCGGATCCAGAGGATCGGTGTGCGGGCGCGGATCAGCAGATCCAGCTGTTCGGCAAGGGAGGCGCTCATGGCGGAACCCGGGAGGGCCGTCAGGACTTGAGGCGTTGCAGAGTCGCCCAGCGGGGGTCGCCGCCCGCGGGCTCGCTGCTCCAAGTGGCAGGCCCCGGACAGTCGGGTCCGCAGCGGTTCACCAGCGGCAGTTGCAGGCTGAGCTGCTCGAACAACCAGCGCTCAGGGTCAAAGCGCCCCTCGGCATCGAGACGATCGTCGAGATCGTCTCCCGTGGGAGCCAGGTCGTCGACATCGCCACGGAAGGGAGCGGGATCGTTGGGGTTGCGGATCTCCACCAGCTCCTCCACCTCGGCCCGCAGGGGATGGTTGAAATGTTGCAGGCAGCGGTCGCAGCAGAGGGTGATGATCGTGGCTATGTGCGCGCGGAGCTCGAGGGCCGTGCCGTGATGACGGGCCTCCAGCGATCCCCGCACCGGCGTGAGGCTGGCCAGGCCCTCCACGGGCTGATCCACCTGCCAGCTCCTGCCGGCGGACTGCAACCGCAGATCCGGCAGGGACACCGGCTGCAGGGGATCCGTCGTGGGATCGCCGCCTTCGCTCACTTGCGGCCCTTCGGTTCAAAGGGAAGGCGGCCGCTGGCGGGGGCGTTGCCGGCCGTGGCGGCAACAGTCTGCTGGGCGAGCTGCTTGTCGAGGATCTTCTGAAGGTTGTCGGGCAGGGCTTCGCGGCTCAGGAGCCAGGTCTGCACCCCCTGGAAGATGTTGGCCACCACCATGTACAGCAGCACGCCGGCGGGCAGGGGGAAGAACAGGAACATCGCCGTGATCATGATCGGCGTGATCTTGTTAGCGGTGGCCTGCTGGGGGTTGGCGGGCATGCCCATCCCCGAGAGGAGTTGGGACACGAACAGGGTGGCGCCGAAGGAGGCCACCAGAATCGCCACATCCCAGTTCACGGCACCGTCAGTGAGGAAGCCCACCTGACCCAGGGCCTTGATGAACAGGAAGCCGCTGCGGGCGGCCAGACCGGGGATCTTGCCCTCCACCACGGCGTCGCCGGGGGCCAGGGCGTGGATCGTGCCGTCGGCATCCACCCGCACGATGCCTTCACCCTTGGTCACGCTCCAAGTGGGATTGAAGGCGGCGCCGTCCTCGACGCTCTCGAGCACAGAGGCGAAGCTGCCGCCTTCACGGGTGTGGAGATCCACCTTGCCGGTTTCGCCCACCCCCAGCTTGAGGCCCTTCTCCAGGGTGCCGATCACCGGCACGTGATTGGTGGCGGTGACGAAGATCGAATGGCTGGGGGTGTTGAACGGACGGGGTTCGACGGCGGCGATCTGGTCGGCCGGCAGCACCTTCAGGTTGAAGGTGTAGGGCACATCGGCGAACGGGCTGCCCCGCAGGGTGGCGAACAGGGCGAACAGGATCGGCATCTGCACCAGCAGGGGCAGACAGCCCGAGAGGGGGCTGCCGAACTCGTTCATCAGCTTGCCCAGCTCCTCCTGCTGCTTCTGCGGCTCGTTGGCGTACTTGCTGCGAATCTCGGCCTGGCGCTGCTGCATCACCGGCTGGGCGATGCGCATCCTTCGGGCGCTGCGGATCGAGCCGGCGCTCAGGGGGAACAGGGCGAGCCGGATGACCACCGTGAGAGCGACGATCGCGAGGCCATAGCTGGGCACCAATCCATAGAAGAAATCCAGGATCGGGATCAGCAGGTTGTCGGAGATGTAGCCGATCACGGCGGGAGAGTTCGGGGTGGAGGGATCCGGGGATAGTGTGCCCGACCGGTGGGCTCAGGCGGCGGTCTCGCCGGCGGCTCCGAAGCCGGTGTTCGCTCGACCGGTGGCTCCGGTCTTGCCACGCCGGTTGCGGCGCTGCTCCTCGATGTAAGCCTCGAGCTCGCGGAAGCGGGGCACCGAGCGCATCTCGAGCTTGAAGCCGTCGTCGAGCACCAGAACCATGTCGCCCCAGGCGCCGAACCCCCGCGGAACGGTGCGCACCTCGCGGATCTGGGAATACACCACCTGGGTGCGATCACGGCCGAGCCAGCCGCCGTTCACCTCGATCCTGCGGCTGGTGATGCGATAGCGCAGCCACAGGGCGCGAACGATCGCTCCCACGGCGAAGGGCAGACCGATCAGGGTGAGGCCGAACAGCAGATTCAAGATGAGGTCGCCGCGGGCTGGACCTCCTTCGTAGAAGGTGGTCTCCGCTGGGGCAGGGCTCGCCGAGCCGGCGGTTGCGGCCGTGGGGGTACCGGTCATGGGGTGAGTCCTGCCTTGTGCAAGAGATGACGGCATTCTCCCAGCAGCTGCTCCGGTGGAAGGTCGGGAGAACCGGGCTTCAGGCTGATCAGCAGCCAGATCGGCTGTGGTGAGGCGATCGGCTGCTCGAGAAGATGGCTCTGGAGCAGCCGGCGCAGGCGGTTGCGCTGCACCGCCCGTTTGCTCACCTTGGCGCTCACCACAACGGCAAGGCGCCACGAACTGGTGGCATGGGAGCGCTCCTGGGGGGGCAGAAGGGGCGCTTCGGCCGGCCATACCCTCAGGACCATGGCGCTCCCATGGAGGCGAGGGGCCTTGCGGTAGATCCTCTCGAACACCCGGTGGCCCCGGAGGCGGTGCCGCTGGGGCAGGGCCACGACGACGGCGCCGGGCTCAGACCGCCAGGCGGGCGCGACCGCGGCGACGGCGGGCGCGGATCACACGGCGGCCGGTATGGGTGCGCATGCGCACGCGGAAACCCGACACGCGCTTGCGCTTGCGGCTGGTTCCTTCCAAGGTGCGTTTGGTCATGGCAGCCTCCCGGCGTCTCGTTTCCTGTCAGCCGGCCACCCTATCAGCAGGGCCGGCCGCCGCCGGAGCCCCGCTCAGTTGGGCTCGATCTGGATCATCCAGCTGCCCAGATAGCCGGACACCGGGATGTCGCCCGGGGCCTGGGCCATGGCGTTGAGCTGGTACATCGTGGCGGTGAAGGGATTGAACAGGGTCATGTGCACCCCGATCGTTCCCTGGACCGAGACGGGTGTGTTGGGGAAGATGTCGATGGCGCGTCCGTTCGGGGCCACTTCCACGGTGGCGGGGATCACCTTCTCGCAGCGGGTGCGGCTGAGCATGCCGCCCTCGCTCATCTCGCACAGGCGGATGCGCTTCGGGTCGAGCTTCACGTCGAAGTTCTCCGGCAGGCTGATGCTGAGCTTGAGAATCGCCGTCTTGCGGTCCTTCGGCCTCAGCTTGAGGAAGTACTCCGAGCGCCGCAGCCGGGTGGTCTCGGTCATGAAGCAGGTGAGGTTGCGGAAGTCCTTGCTGCCCTCCCAGCGGTAGGACATCAGGGACTCGCAGGTGCCGCTGCCTGCCTGGGCCGGCTGCAGGCCAAGCAAGGAAGCGGTGGTTCGATCCAGGGGAAGCAGTACCGCGGCCGCACCGACGGCCAGGGAGGCACCGGCGAGGCCGGCGGCCGACCACAGGCGATCGGTTCGCAGGAAGGGGGCCATGGGATGCCGGAGCGGGAAAGGAAAATCCTCAGAACGCCGCCTCACCCCTCGGGCATGCAGTGGTCGGAAGGGGAGGTGGCTGAGGCGGGATGGGCTCTGTCCGGCCGCAGCCGTGAGGCTTCCCGCAGGTAGGGATGGTCGGGAATCCGCTCGGGTTCCAGCCAGGCATGGGCCAGCAGCCGGATGCAGCGCGGCAGATCCCCTGCCACCGCCATCTGCTGGCAGTCGAGCAGGGCCACGGCGTCCCAGCCCGGCCGCCGCCGGGCCACCGCGGCCGGGAAACAGGCGTCGAGGTCGGCGGTCACCGAGAAGGTGACCGACAGCAGCCGGGAGCCGTCGAGCCGGTTGCGAAGCATCAGGGCATCCACCAGCTCGGCCACCGCCGAGGCGATCGCCTCGGAGGTGTTGGCCTCGGCGGTGGTGGCGCCGCGCAGGGCCCGGAGCTGGAGGGAAGGCGTCATGGCGGGACTCAGGGGCGGTGCAGCCAGAGCGGCTGCCCGCTCCAGGCGAGTTCGAGGCTCAGCGCCTCGCCCACGGCCCGCAGGGCGCCGCGGCCGGGAATCAGACCGGCGAAGCGTTTCGGGGGCTTGCCGAAGGTGACCGGGCGACTCTTCTCCGGGTCCAGGCCCGCCAGTTCCGCCGCCAGTCGCCGGGCCGACTCCTCGTCGCCGAGAGCGTCGACCAGGCCCAGCTCCCGTGCCTGCTCACCCGTGAACACCCGGCCGTCGGCGAAGCTGCGCACGGCCTCCTCGCTCAGACCGCGGCCTTCCGCCACTGCGGCCACGAACTGGCCGTAGCTGGCGTCGATCAGACCCTGCAGCAGGCCTCGTTCGTCCTCGGTGAGGGCACGGTCCGGAGAGAGGATGTCCTTGTAAAGGCCGCTTTTCACGGTGTCGAAACGGATGCCGATCCGCTCCAGCAGCCGAGAGAGATCGTTGCCGCGGAGGATCACGCCGATCGAGCCGGTGATGGTGCCGGGATTGGCGACGATGCGCTCCGCGGCCACCCCCACGTAGACACCGCCGGAGGCGGAGATGTTGCCGAAGCTGGCCACCACCCGGCAGCCCTTCTGCCTCAGGCGCTGAATGGCGGCATGGATCTCCTGGCTGTCGCCCACGGTGCCGCCGGGGCTGTCGATGCGCAGCAGCAGGGCAGGGCATTCCCGCCTGCCGACGGCATCGAGAGCCTGGATCACCCGCTCGCGCGTGGGGCCGGCGATCGGCCCCTCGATCGCGATTCTTGCCAGGGTGCGACGGGTCTTGCGGCGCCAGGGCCAGGCCATCGGGTCGGTCGGTGTTGGGGGGATCTTAAAAAGAGGGCCGAAGACGGCCCGCCGGGCCCGGAGCCAGCCCATGCCCCAGCCCCTGCGCTGGCTGTCGATGCTGTTGCCCTTTGCCCTGTGGGGCACGGCGATGGCGGCGATGCGCCCCCTGCTCGATGGAGCCTCTGCGCCGCTGGTGGCGGCTCTGCGGATCCTGCCGGCGGGGCTGGCGCTGCTGGGGGTGGCGGCGCTGATGGGACGCCGCCTGGCGGTGGCCGAGGAGGATCGGCCCTGGCTGCTGTTGTTCGCGCTCGTGGACGCCACCCTGTTCCAGGGTCTGCTCGCCCGGGGCCTGTCCGAGACCGGCGCCGGCCTGGGCTCGGTGCTGATCGACTCCCAGCCCCTGCTGGTGGCCCTGCTGGCCCGGGTGCTGTTCGCGGAGGCCATCAACCCGGTGGGCTGGCTGGGACTGCTGATTGGGCTGGTCGGCATCCTCTGCCTGGGCCTGCCCCCGTCCCTGCTGCGCCACTGGTGGCTGCAGGGACCCCAGGTGCTGGGGGTGCGGGCCTGGAGCCATGGTGAACTGTGGATGCTTGGGGCCGCCGCCGCGATGGCAGTGGGAACGGTGCTCAGCCGCTACGCCTGCCGGCGCAGCGACCCCGTGGTGATCACGGGCTGGCATCTGCTGCTCGGTGGCGTCCCCCTGCTGACGCTCGCGGCGTTCGGCCCCGCCGGAGCGGGTGGCCTGCTTCCCCACTGGAGCCCGTTCGACTGGGGACTGATGGCCTATGCCTCCCTGTTCGGCAGTGCCCTGGCCTACGGCCTGTTCTTCTGGTTCGCCACCCGGGGAGATCTCACCGGCTTCTCCGCCCTCACCTTCCTCACCCCGGTGTTCGCCCTGATGACCGGGATGGTGCTGCTGGGCGAGCGGTTGCGGCCGCTGCAGTGGCTCGGTGCCGCCCTGGCGCTGGTGTCGGTGGTGTTGATCCACCGCCGGGAGGTCTTCTGGCGCCGGCCCGATCCGGCCCCGGAGCTCGCGACACCCCTGCCGCTGGAGAAGAACCGTGTGGGGGTGGGTTGATGGGCACTGCAAGCAAACCGGTGGCGCCACGCTCCAGGCGTCTGGCTCTGCTGGCCGTTCTGGCCCTCGGTCTGATGCTGTTCGTCTGGCGGCTCGGCAGCACCGGTCTGGTGGATGAGACGCCCCCTCTGTTCGCGGCCTCGGCGCGGGCCATGGCCGAAAGCGGCGATTGGTTGATCCCGCACGTCAATGGCCTGCCCCGTTACGACAAGCCGCCGCTGGTGTACTGGCTGATGGGTGCCCTGTATGCCCTGCCGGGCCAGGCCCACTGGAACCCGCTGGGCACCTGGGCGTCCTCCCTGCCGTCGGCCCTGGCCAGCGTGGCCCTGATGCTCCTGCTCTGCGACACGCTGTTGCGCCGCCCCCAGCCGGGGAGCCGTCCCCCGGCCGTGGTGGCCGTCACCGCTGCTCTGGCGTTCGCCCTCTCGCCCCTGGTGCTGCTCTGGGGTCGAATCGGTGTCAGCGACGCCGTGTTCAGTGCTCTGGTGGCCGCGAGTCTGCTGATGGCCTGGCGCACCTACGCGGCCGGGGTCGGTCCCTGGTGGCCGGCCTGGCCCGTTCTGGGCCTGGCGGTGCTCACCAAGGGGCCCGTGGCTGTGATTCTGTTCTTCCTCACCCTCCTGTCGTTCGGCTGGCTCCAGGCCGACCTCGCAGGACTGCGGCGACGGCTGCGCCCGCTCGCTGGATTGGCGCTCACCGCCCTGGTGGCCCTGCCCTGGTACGGCCTGGCCCTCCTGCGCGAAGGACGCCCCTACTGGGACAGCTTCTTCGGCTACCACAACCTCCAGCGCTTCACCGCCGTCGTCAATGACCACCTCCAGCCCTGGTGGTTCTTCGCTCCGGTGCTGGTGGTGGCCAGCCTGCCCGCCACCCCGCTGCTGCTGCTGGGTCTGACCCGGGCGATCGGTCCGCTGGTCCTCTCCTGGCGCCGCCCTGCCCAGCCAAGGCCCGCCGCCGCTTCGCTCGATCGCTTCGCTGCCTGCTGGCTGCTGGCGGTGCTGGCGTTCTTCACCCTCGCGGCCACCAAGCTGCCCAGCTACTGGCTGCCTGCCACCCCCGCGGCGGGGGTGCTGATCGCCCTGGCCTGCCGCACCCGCTCCGGCAGCGGTGATGACACCACACCGACCGATCCTGCGGGCCGCCTGGCCTGGCACCTCACCCTGCTGCTGGCGGCGCTGCTTGCCGGCGTCTTTGCCCTGGCTCCCCTGTGGGTTCCCCTGATCAACGACCCCGAGATGCCCACCCTGCCGGGCGAGCTTCTGGCCAGCGCTCTGCTTGTGCCCGCGGCACTCTGCCTGGCGGCCGCCGCACTGGCGGGCTGGTTCCTGCGCCGTCGTCCGGTGCCGATCGCTCTGCTGGCGCTGCAACTCCCCTTCGCCCTGTTCGTGCCTGCGGCACTGCTCCCCTGCTGGTCTTTGGGGGATCAGGTGCGGGGCCTGCCCGTGCGGCGGATGGCCGAGGCGGTCGGGACCCTTGCCAAACCGGGAGAGCCGCTGGCGATGGTGGGGATCCTCAAGCCCTCTCTCCACTACTACAGCCGTCGGTTGGTGATCTACGAAGGGCGCTGGGCCGGTGGGCTGATGAATCTGGCCGAACGACTGCGTCGGGAGCAGCGGGAGGGTCAGAGGCCTTCCGCCGCCGCCCTTCAGCCCACGGTGCTCCTGGTGATTGATGCCACCACCGCGACCGAGACGTACTGGCAGGGCCTGGCTCCGCAGGAACTGGCCCGGGAGGGCCTCTACCGCCTCTGGCGGGTCGATCGGCAGCGCCTCGAAGCCCGGGAGGCTTCCCTGCGGGCCGCCGGCGTTCGGCCGGACTGGCACCTTCCGGTTCCCGAGCGCTACTGAGAGGACGCTTCCTCCCGCGAGTCAGCGCCCAGCGCCTCGGCTTCCGGTGCCTGCAGGTGAAGGCGGAAGCAGCTCCCCTGGCCCAGCTGGCTCTCCACCGTGATGGTGCCGCCCATCGCTTCCACCAGAAGGTCCACGATCGAGAGGCCCAGGCCCGAACCGCGGGCCTGGGCGAGGGCGTTGGCGGCGCGATGGAACCGCTCGAAGATCCGCGGCAGATCCTCAGGCGGGATGCCGATGCCGCGGTCGCGCACGCTGATCACCACCCCGGGGCGGCCGGTTGGCCCCTGGCCCCGCAGGAGCTCCACCACGATCGGGGAGTGATCTGGGGTGTACTTGTCGGCGTTCTCGATCAGGTTCAGCACCACCTGCTGCAGACGGTCGGCCTCGGCGATCGCCTGTACCGGCTGCTCGCTGGAATCCTCCGGCAGCCGCAGCTCCAGGCGCCGGGCCAGCTGGCCGCGGGCCAGGTCGCAGGCCATCAGCAGGATCTCGTCCACCGCCACCGGGCCCGGCCGCAGCTCCAGCCGACCCCACTCACTGCGGGACAGGTCGAGCAGGTCGTTGAGCAGGCGCGTGATGCGGTGGGTTTCGGCCTCAGCGGTGGCGAGGGCCCGCAGCTGTTCGGGCTGGAGGCTGCCCCCTCGTCGCTGCAGACGGCGCAGATAGCCGCTGATGATCATCAGGGGGTTGCGCAGTTCGTGGCTCACCGCACTCACGAAGCTGCGCTGGTGGTCCCAGGTGTGTGCCAACCGGTCCAGCAGGCTGTTGTACGCATCCCCAAGCTCCTGCACCTCCCGCGGTGCCCCGGACAGCGCTAACCGACTGGTGGCCAGCGTGTCGGAGGTGATCGCCGCCGCCATCCGGTTGAGTTCCCTCAGCGGTCGGATGATCCGTCGGGTGAGCAGGGTGAGGGCCAGCAGGGTGAGGGCCAGGCAGCCGAGCCAGATCAGCAGCATGTCCATCAGCAGGCGCGTCAGCGCCCGCCGGTGTTCGCTCGCGTCCTCCGCCACCCAGAGATCGGTGCCATCGCTGCTGCGGTGATGACGCTGGACCAGATAGCGGTGGTTGCCGATGGTGCGGGCGGTCACCGGCCCCGGCCCGTTGCCTGTCCCGCCTGGCACGTGGAATAGCGCGGCTCCGTCCATCCCTCGCAGCGGCCGCGAGAGCAGCAGGCGCCCATCGGGCAGGCGGATCCAGAAGAACGGACCGCGGCGGGACTGCCGATCGAGGTCCTGGCGCAGCCGGCTGAGGTCCATCGGCTGGGGGTGGGCGGCCTCCGCGTCGAGGCGGGCCACCAGATGCCCAGCCGCGGCGTCCACCCGCTGGCGGTGGTCGCGGACCAGGTGCTGGCGGTTGAGCTGGATCGTGGCCAGCGCAGCGACCGCGAAGCCCACGGCGGCGGTGCCCAGCACCGCCAGACGCAGCTGCACCAGGAGGCTGTCGAACCGTGGGCCCCGCCCGATCGCCACTGCGACTCAGGCGGCCATCGGGGTCCGGATCAGCCTTTTGTACAGGCGCTCGAGAGCATCGATGTTGCTGGTGAGGGTGTAACGCTCCAGAACCCGTTCGCGCGCCCGTCGCCCGAGTTCGGCCGTGAGCACGGGTTGGTCGCGCAGCACCGGCAGCAGCGTTCGCAGCTGGGTGGTCACCCCCTGGGTGCGGATCACGATGCCCGCTCCCCCTTCCAGCACTTCGCCATCGGCGCCGGCGTCGGTGGCCACGCAGGCTGTACCGCTTGCCATCGCCTCCAGCAGGGCCAGGGACAGGCCTTCCACCAGCGAAGGCAGCAGGAAAACCTCTGCCAGCTGCAGCAGGGCGATGCGCCGCTGCTGGCTCGCCTCGTAGCCCCACCAGACCACGTCGTCCTCGATCCCGTTCTGCAGGGAGCTGAGCAGGGGCCCATCCCCTACCACCACCAGCACGCATCCCTCGGGCCGAACGAGCCGCCACGCCCGCAGCAGCGCCTCCACATTCTTCTCCGTCGACACCCTCCCCATGTAGAGGAACACGCGCCGTCCGGCGAACTGCCGACGCAGCGCCTCCAGTTCCGCCGCCGGTCCGGCCGGAGGCGGGCACCAGAGGGAGGGATCCACGCCATTGGGGATCACGGCCAGCCGTTCCCGACGAACCCCCAGCCGCTCCAGCAGCTCCGCCTGGAGATCGGAGAACACGATCACACGGTCGTAGCGGGCAAGCGACGGGGCGTAGAGCTGGTAGGTGAGCTGCTGGGTGCCGGCGGCCAGGTTGCGCAGGCCGGCATCAAAGGCCGGATGGAAGGTGGCCACCAGGGGCAGCCCCAGCTGTTGGCAGAGATCCGGCAGTCGGAAGTCGAGGGGGGAGAGGGTGAGGCTGGCATGCACCAGATCGGGCCGCAGCCGCTCCAGCGATTCGCGCAGCTCGCGCTGGGCCCCTGGCGAGGGGATGGTGTACACCTGCGACTTCACCAGGTAGGGAAGGGCCACCTCCCTGCCGTCGGCTGAGGAGTCGCCGCCGAGGTGGGGAGGGGTGTCCTCCTGTCGGCTGAGCGGTGCCGTCGGCGTGTCGAAATGGATGAAGCTGACGCGATGACCCCGTTCCCGCAGGGCCGCGGTAGTGCTCAGGCCGTAGGTGACATTGCCGCAGAACGGGGACTTTTTGCCCAGCCAGGCAACGTGAAGCACCGGGAGCGGTTGCATCCGACACCGAAAACTAGCAGCGCAGCCCGGGGGTCGCTGCTGCGGTCCCCCGCGCATCTGCCGCGTCAGGGGCGCCAGGGTTGCTCCACCAGGACGGCGGCAGCGGCGATGGAGGCCAGGGCCCAGAGCACCGGCAGCAAGCCGTAACGGCTCACCACCGCACCGGCCAGGGCGAGGGGCAGGCTGAGGGCGATGTTGATCAGGTTGTTCTGCAGTCCGAACACCTTGCCCCTCTGGTCTTCCGGGGTGTCCTCCTGGATCGTGGTCTGGGCAGGAATCGCCACCAGGGCGGAGCCGAAGCCCAGCAGGGCGCAGAAGGAGAGGGTGAGGGGCAGATTGCCCCGGATCTGGCCCAGCAGCACCAGGGAGCCGGCGATCAGCCCCAGCCCCACCGCCGCCAGCAGACGTCGGCGGAAACGATCCCCCAGCTGGGCCATCGCCAGCGCTCCCACCGCCAGCCCCACACCGCTCATCGCCAGGAGGGTGCCGAAGCCGGTGGGGCCGAGCTCTCCGATCGCAGCCGCCAGGCTGATCGCCAGCACATAGAGAGCGGCGAGGATGCTGTACAGCAGCACCAGCTGGAGCATGGCCCCCCGCACACTCGAGCGCTCCCGCAGCACCTGCAACCCCTCCCCCACCTCCTGCCACACCGACACGTTGCGGTTGGAGCGGGCGGGTTCGTCGATGGTGATCCCGGCGATCGCCAGCGCGGCCAGGCCGTAGCAGAGGGGCAGCAGCAGCACCTCGCCGTCGCGCAGACCGGTGGGTTCCAGCAGCATCCGCAGCAGCCGCAGGATCGGATCGCCGAGGGCGAAGCCCACGATCGTGGCGGCCATGCTGGTGGCCTGGTAGACCGAGTTGGCCGCCAGCAGCTGGTGGGAGGGCACCAGCAAGGGGATCGCCGCCTGTTCCGCCGGCGCGAAGAACTGGGTGAGCACCGATTCCAGGAAGGTCATCAGCACCAGGGCCCAGTAGCCCCAGCTGAGCCCCATCCAGCTGGGACCAGGGATCAGGCACAGCGGAATCAGCAGCACCATGAGTGCCCGCAGGCCGTTGGAGGCCACCATCACGGCACGTTTCGGCCAGCGGTCGGCCCAGACACCGGCGACCGTGCCCAGCAGCATCGCCGGAATGGTGTTGGCCACGTAGATCCCCGTGGCCAGCAGGGTGATCATCTGGGCCCGGTTCTCGAGGTCCATGCGCATCGCGGCGGCCGCCTCGGCCAGGGCCTCGTTGCTCTGGGGGGTGTCGCTCACCCAGTGCTGGGCGATCAGGAAGACCATCAGCACGATGTAGAACTTGTCGGCCAGCTGGGAGAAGATCTGGCCGATCCACAGGCGCCGGAAGCCCGGAAGGGCCAGCACCGCCCCCAGACCGCGTTCGCGCAGTCCGCTCCGCCCCCCGTTCTGACTCATCGTCCGCTCGTGCTCACCGGTTCGACACCGGTTCGCAGCAGTCTGAAGGCACGGGGTGTCCGGCCCAGGTGCTCGCCGCACCAGGCCTCCACCACCGCCAGCAGATGCAGCCACACGGATTGCGGTCCGAGCAGAGCGCCATCCCGGCGGCGGGGCGGCGCCGGGCGGGGCAGCCGCTGCAGCAGGGCCAGTTCCGAAGCGTTGAGCACCACCCTCGCTCCCGGCACCGCACCGATCGCCAGCCCCTCCCCCGGAAGCAGGCTGCAGCGCCAGTCCCAGTTTCCCAGGGGAGGTTCCAGGGGGGCGTCGGTGCGGCAGCAGTGGGCGAGGGGCAGGGCGAAGCCGCCGAGCGCCAGGAGGTGCACACTGCCCTGAACCGCCGTGGCCAGGGCTTCGACCCGATCGCAGCGTTCCCGCACCACCTCCTCCAAACGGCCGAACTGCAGCAACAGATCGGCCAGTATCCCCGGCGCCGGGTCGTCCGCCGGCACCAGCCGCAGCGCCAGCTCCGCCAGGGCCTGGGCCGCCGCCAGGGTCTCCAGCCGCTGGCCGAGTTCGCTGAAGCTGCGCAGCACGGCGAGCTGGCGCACCCGTCGCAGCCCTCCCCCGCCGCCCACCTGCAGCCGCAGATGGGTGAGCGGCTGGGCCGCCGCCAGGCTGCTGCGGGGTCTGCGGGCTCCGGGCACCGCCAGGCGCACCAGCCCCGCCTCCGCGCTCAGCAGGGTGAGCAGCCGGTCGCTCTCGCCCAGGGGACCGCAGGCGAGGGCCAGCCCCTCGAGCACCGACTCGGGCATGGTTTCGGTGGGCTCAGGGCAAGGGAGGGCGGCGAACAGCCTCCATCAGGGCGACGCCCCGGCTGGTGCCCAGCCGGCTGGCCCCTGCCTCCAGCAGGGCGAAAGCCTGCTCGAGATCGGCGATCCCGCCGGAGGCCTTGATCGCCGCCCGCCCCCGCGCCAGCTCCCGCAGGCGGGCTACCTCGGCCGGGGTGACCTTCGCTCCGAAGCCGCTGCCGGTCTTGAGGTAGTGGGCGCCGGCGTCGACGCTCACCTCCACCAGGAGCGCGAGGGCGGCCGGCTCAAGCCGGCCGCTTTCCACGATCACCTTCACCGGCAGACCCAGATCGGTGATGGCTGCCAGGTCGTCGAGCACGGCATTGCCGTCGCCATCGGCGAGGGCCCCGAAATCTGGCACCACGTCGAGTTCGTCGGCACCTGCGGCCGCGGCGGCCTCGGCCTCCGCCCGCTTGATCTCCGGCGGTACGGCCCCGAACGGGAACCCCACCACCGACACCAGCCGCACCGGACCGCCCAGCGGCAACCGCTCCCTCGCCACCGCCACCCAGCGGGAGGCCAGACAGACGGCGGCAAAGCCGAAGTGGCGGGCCTCCTCGCAGCAGGACTCGATCGCGGCCCGCCCCCGGTGCGGATCGAGCAGAGCGTGCTCGATCCGCGGTGCCAGATCGGGACGGTCGTCGGAGCGCCGCCCTTGATCAGGACTCACGAGGCTGGATCACCCCGAAGCCTCCGTGGTTGCGCCGGTAGACCACCTGGATCTGGTTGGTGTCGGCGTCGCGGAAGACGTAGAAGTCGTGGTCGATCACCTCCAGCTGATGCAGAGCGTCGTCGAGGCTCATCGGCGGCATCGCGAAGTACTTGCGGCGCACTCCGCGGCTGGGGGTGGCGGCTTCCTTGCCATCGGTGAGGCTGGTTCCAGGCAGCGGCAGGGTGGCTGCGCCTGCTTCCTCGTCGCGGGCCGAGCGGTGCACCGGTCCCTGCTGGCGCTCCAGCAGCCGATCCTTGTAGCGGGTGAGCTGGCGGCTGAGCTTGCTGGCCACCAGGTCGATGCTGGCGTACAGGTTGTCGCTGCGTTCCTGGGCCCGGATCACGGTGCCGTTGGCGAACATCGTGACTTCGGCGATCTGCTGGGGAACGCGGGGATTGCGGGCCACCGACAGGTGGACGTCCGCTTCCTTGACGATGCCTTCGAAGTGATTGATCGCGCGGGTGAGCTTGGTCTCGGTGTAGTCCCGGATGGCCGGGGTGACGTCGAGGTTGCGGCCGTGAATGAGCAGTTTCATCGGGTGCCGGTTGCCGGAGGGGTTGGGCCGGATCGCGTCCGGTCTCCGGGGTTCCGGTTGGATCCACGCTAGGAAGCCAGGATCATGCGCCCCACAGCCGACGCAATCCTTTTCGAAGTGGCGCATCCCGTGCCCTTCCTGCAGGCCTGGGGGTGGCAGCGCCAGTTGCAGGCCCGCCTGCTTGAGGATCCCTGTGGGCCGGAGGCGCTGCTGGTGCTGCAGCACCAGCCTTGCTACACCCTGGGCCGCGGCGGCGATGTCGCTCACCTGCGCTTCGATCCGGCCGATCCTCCCCTGCCGCTGCACCGCATCGACCGCGGCGGCGAGGTGACCCACCACCTGCCCGGCCAGCTGGTGCTTTACCCGGTGCTCAACCTTCAGCGCCACGGAGGCGACCTGCACCTCTACCTGCGCGGGCTGGAGCAGGTGGTGATCGATCTTCTCGCCGAGCTGGGCCTGGCGGCCGGCCGGCTGCCGGGGCTCACCGGCGTATGGCTGGAGGGCCGCAAGCTGGCCGCGATCGGGGTGGGCGCCCGGCGCTGGATCAGCCAGCACGGCCTGGCGCTCAACGTGGACTGTTCGCTGGAGGGCTTTGCGGCCATCACCCCCTGCGGGATCGCGGATCGGCCGGTGGGGCGACTGGTGGAGTGGCGGCCGGAGCTGACCGCCGAGACGCTTCAGCCCCGGCTGGTGGCGGCCTTTGCCCGGCAGTTCAGGCTGCGCCTGCGGCCGCCGACCCCGCCGGAAACGCTTCAGGGGTGGTAACCATTGGGCGCTGATCCGCACTCACCCCCATGTCCCTGGCCGCCGGAAGCCCCCGGTCCGAGGTCGCCTGGACCGCTGACGCGGAGGACACCAGGGCCCTGGCCCGGCGCAGCGACTGGAGTTCCCTCACCGGCCTCGAGCAGATCTGGCCGGTGCTGGCCGAACGCCATGGCGAGCGGCTCGCCCTCGATGCTCCCCACGCCCAGCCGGCCGAGCAGATCAGCTACGCGGAGCTGAACCGGCGCATCGCGCAGGCTGCCGCTGGCTTCGCTGCCCTCGCTGTCCGCCCCGGCGACGTGGTGGCGCTGTTCGCTGAGAATGGTCCCCGCTGGTTCGTGGCCGATCAGGGGCTGATGCGGGCCGGGGCCGCCGATGCGGTGCGGGGCAGCAGCGCGCCCGCGGAGGAACTGCGTTACATCCTCTCCGACTCCGGTGCTGTGGGCCTGGTGGTCGAGAGCGCCGACCTGCTGACCCAGCTGGCGCTGGAGCCCGGCCTTGCAGAAGGTCTGCGTTTCGTGGTGGTGCTCGAAGGGGAGGCCGGCCCCGGCCTGGCCGACGGTCGGGTGCCTTGCCGCAGCTGGGAGGAGCTGCTGGCGATGGGGCAGGCCGGGGCTCTGCCGCCCTCGCCGCCGGCGGACCCGCAGCGTCTGGCCACGATCCTCTACACCTCCGGCACCACCGGCCAGCCCAAGGGCGTTCCTCTCACCCATGCGAACCTGCTGCACCAGCTTCGCCATCTCGGCGTCGCGGTGGCGCCCCTGCCTGGAGACCGGGTGTTGAGCGTGCTGCCGATCTGGCATTCCTATGAGCGCAGCGCCGAGTACTTCCTGCTCTCCTGTGGCTGCACGCAGACCTATACCAATCTCCGCCACCTGCGCACCGACCTGCAGAAGGTGCGTCCCCAGTACCTCATCAGCGTGCCGCGTCTGTGGGAGGCGCTGCTGGCGGGTTTCGAGGACGCCATGGGCTCGATGCCGGCCGGCCGCCGCCGCCTGATCGAGGCGGCGCTGGCCAACAGCCGTGCCTATGGCCTGGGCCGCCGCATTGCGGCCGATCTCACCCTCGAACCGGAACCCGCCCTGAGGCGGGGCCTGGCGGGACTGAAGGCGGCCGTGCGCTGGCCCCTGCATCGCCTGGCCTCGGCACTGCTGTGGCCGAAGGTGCGCGGCCAGCTGGTGGGTGGCGAGCTGCGCACGGCCATCAGCGGCGGTGGCGCCCTGCCGCTGCACGTGGATGCCTTCTTCGAAGCGATCGGTATCGAACTGCTGGTGGGCTACGGCCTCACCGAGACCAGTCCGGTGCTCACCTGCCGGCGCCCCTGGGCGAACCGGCGGGGCAGCGCCGGCCGGCCCCTGCCGGGCACGGCTCTGCGCATCGTCGATCCTGAGAGCGGCCGGCCCGTCGCACCGGGTGCCCGGGGCGTGGTGCTGGCGAAGGGGCCCCAGGTGATGGGGGGCTACTTCGGCAAACCCGAGGCCACCGCCAAGGTGCTCGACGCCGAGGGCTGGTTCGATACCGGCGACCTTGGCCGGCTGCTGCCCGATGGCTCGCTGGTGCTCACCGGCAGGGCCAAGGACACGATTGTCCTCAGCAGCGGTGAGAACATCGAGCCGGGTCCTCTGGAAGAGGCCCTGGCCGCCAGTCCATTGGTGGAGCAGGTCATGCTGGTGGGCCAGGATCGCAAGCAGCTGGGCGCCCTGTTGGTGCCCCGGTCCGAGGCCCTGGAGGGCTTCGCTACCGCCACCGGCGCCGCCGTGCCTGATCGTGACCAACCGCAAACGGTGGATCCGGCTCTGCTGCGGGCTCTGACCCGTGAGTTCAACAGGCTGCTGGCGGAGCGGCCGGGCTCTCGCCCCGACGAGCGCCTGGGCGGCGTGGCGCTGGTGCCCCCCTTCACGATCGAAAACGGCCTGCTCACGCAGACCCTCAAGCAGCGCCGCGACCGGATCACGGAGCGGGATCGCGCTGCGATTGCTTCGATCTATGGAGGAGTTCGAGACAATCGTTGATTTTCTGTCAAAGGATCAAGATAATTTCCTTCTCTTCTGTGCCGATCCCAGGCAGAAGGGCAGAGCATGACAGCGGAACCTGCCGGTATCACGGATGCGTATCCCCAGCAACACCCTCGGATCCAGGCTGAGCACAGGCGTTGCTGCCCTGGTCGCGATGGTCGCGCTCGGCGCGCCGGCACGGGCGGTGGTCATCCAGGTGGATGGGGTCGACTGGACGATCAGCGCCACCGAGGTTCGTGCCGGAACCGGTGTCGACACGTTCCGATCCACCTACATCACATCCCAGCCCTGGAACGGGAGCGTGGCCACCGCGAGCAGATTCGCTGAGGCCCTCGGCGGACGGCTGTCTTTCCCGAACGAAAACAGCGCGGTCAGTCCGTTCTTCGCCTACGCCGCCCTCACCGATCCACAGGATCCCGGACTGGCCACCTATCGGGCTGCCGGCGCTCTGGCCAGCGGCGGGATTTATGACGCGTTCCAGCCCGCCTCCACCGACACCTATACCTACGCCACCGCCACCCGCGCCCATAACGGCGTGCCGGGCCCCCTGCCGCTGCTCGGAGGGATGGCAGCCTTCGGCTGGAGCCGTCGCATGCGACGTCGGGTCTCCCTCTCCCCCAGGCCCTGACGGCCCGGCGTGGGATCCGCGATCCAGCGCACCTCTCCTGCCGGCGTCTCGGCCGCCCGCTTTCTGCTCCGTGCCTCGCAGGCCACGGCCCTGTTGTTCGTGGTGTCGGTGGGATCGACGTTCCTGCCGGTGAGCCTGTTGGCTCCGGGCTGGCAGCACCAACAGATTGCCTCCCTGGTCAACAACGGGGTCATCGCCCTGCTGGCGCTCGTGCTGATCGCCATCGCCCATGCCCTCGATCCACGCCATCCCCGGCTGAAGCTGCTGCGGGCGCAGTACCGGCGCTGGGCCGCGGCCGCCGCCGTCGGCTACCTGCTGCTGGTGCCGCTGGCGATCGCCTCCCTCGCCGGCCAGATCGAGATCGAACAGCGCCAGGTGCTGGGCCAGCGGGAGCAGGTGAACCGGCGCTACGACGCCATGCGCGAGCTGATCACCCAGGCTCCCTCGGCCCAGGCCCTCCAGCAGGGACTGGCCCGGCTCGAGGGGCCGGTGCTGGGATCCGCCGACCTGGCGGAACCTCTGCCCTCCATGCGCCGCCGGCTGACGCTTCTGCTCGAGCAGGGCCGGGCCCAGGTGCTGGAACGGATCAGACCGGTGGACCCTGCTCGCCGGTTTCTCCTGCTGCGCGACACCGTGCGTCTTGTCGTCTCCTCGCTGATCTTCGCCGCAGCCTTCGCCGCCGGTGCCAGCCACAGCGAGGCTTCCGGCTCTTTGCTGGGCGTGGTGCTGCGACGCTCCGCCGCCATCCGTCACCGTCTTCATGCCGCCACCGCCAAGCGCTCCGGCTCCGCTCCTGCCCAAGCCACGGAGATCATTGACAGGATTCCGGTGCGCACACGCCGCCGCCGCCGCCGCATCCGCAACAGCTGACCCCCTGGATGCGCTGCCGTTGACCGTCCGGCCGACGGCCTGACAACCTCAACCCAGTTCCCTCCTTCCCATGGCCGACGCCACCACCTTGAGCATCAAGCGTTCGATCACCGTGCGTGCCGTGGTCACCCCACGCTGGAAGGAGGATGCCGAGCGTGAGCTGAGCAATGCCATCAGCGGTGTGGATCAGCAGCTGGCCCAGCTGGAGCAGGAGGGTCAGAGCCTGATCGAGGAGATCCGGCGCCAGAGTGCCAACCCGCTCGACCCGCGGGTCCAGGAGCAGGTGGGTTCCGTGCAGCAGCAGGTGGCGGCCAAGCGGGCCGAGCTGGAGGAGCAGAAGCGCCAGATGCTCGAGCAGCAGCGGCAGGTGCGCGAGCTCGAGTTGGAGCAGATCGTGGAGCAGGGGCAGCTTGAGAGCTTCTGTGACGTGCAGGTGGGCGACAACCTGGTGCAGAAGCTGCAGGTGGCGGTGCTGGTGCGCGATGGCGTGATCCAGGCGATCGAGGGGGTCTGAGCGCAAGGGGAGTGCCCCAGTCGCCGCTTAAAATCCCCCGATCCGCGCGGCGCTCCTCCGTTGGCCACCCACGAAATCTTCATGCCCGCCCTCTCCTCCACGATGACGGAGGGCAAGATCGTGGAATGGCTCAAGAAACCCGGCGACCGGGTGGAGCGCGGTGAGTCGGTGCTCGTGGTGGAGTCGGACAAGGCCGACATGGACGTGGAATCCTTCAATGAGGGCTTCCTGGCGGCCGTTCTGATGCCCGCCGGCGGTACCGCCCCGGTGGGCGAAACCATTGGCCTGATCGTGGAGAGCCAGGCGGAGATCGCCGAGGTGCAGGCCAAGGCCCCCGCCGCTCCGGCTGCTGTGGCCGCCCCTGCTGCGGGTGCGCCGGCCCCCGCTGCTCCCACCCCTGCCCCTGCCGCCGCAACGCCCGCCCCGGTTGCCCCGCCCCCGGTTCCGGCCCCTGCCGTCGCCGTGCCTGCTCCCGCCCCGGTGGCGGTGGCCCGGGCCGATGGCCGTCTGGTGGCCACACCCCGTGCCCGCAAGCTGGCGGCCCAGCTCGGTGTGGATCTGGCCGGGGTCCGGGGCAGCGGTCCCCATGGCCGCATTCAGGCCGAGGATGTGGAGCGGGCCGGCGGCCAGCCGGTGAGCGTGCCGCGGGTGGCGGAGGGCAGTGCCCCTGCCGCTCTGGCCAAGTCCGCCAACGGCAATGGTGCCGCCGCCCCCTCCGCTGCCCCCGCCGGTCAAGCCTTCGGCGCTCCTGGGGAGACGGTGCCCTTCAACACCCTGCAGCAGGCGGTCAACCGCAACATGGTGGCCAGCCTCCAGGTGCCCTGCTTCCGGGTGGGCTACACGATCACCACTGACAAGCTCGATGCTTTCTACAAGTCGGTGAAGGGCAAGGGCGTCACCATGACCGCCCTGCTGGCCAAGGCCGTGGGCGTGGTGCTGGCCCGCCATCCCCAGGTGAACGCCGCCACCACCGAAGCCGGCATGGCCTATCCGGCGGCGGTGAACGTGGCCGTGGCCGTGGCGATGGAGGACGGCGGCCTGATCACCCCGGTGCTGGCCTCCGCCGACCGCACCGACATCTATTCGCTGGCGCGCAGCTGGGCCGACCTGGTGGAGCGGGCCCGGGCCAAGCAGCTCAAGCCCGAGGAGTACAGCACCGGCACCTTCACCCTCTCCAACCTGGGGATGTTCGGGGTGGATCGCTTCGATGCCATCCTTCCCCCGGGCACGGGCGCGATTCTGGCGGTGGCCGCCTCCCGGCCCACGGTGGTGGCGGGCAAGGATGGCTCGATTGCGGTGAAGCGCCAGATGCAGGTGAACCTCACCTGCGACCACCGGGTGGTGTATGGAGCCCACGCCGCCGCCTTCCTCAAGGACCTGGCGGAGCTGATCGAGACGGCCCCTGAGAGCCTTGCGCTCTGAGTCCGCCGGGGTCGATCCGGCCGACCTGCGCCTCTCCAGCTACGACTTCGCCCTGCCGCAGGAGCGCATCGCTCAGCGGCCCGTGGAGCCCCGCCACGCCGCCCGGCTGCTGGTGGTGGATCCGGCGGGGGCCGGCCCTGCCCCCCACGCGCGCCACCGCACCGCCTGGGATCTGCAGCATGAACTGAGGCCCGGCGATCTGCTGGTGGTGAACGACACCCGCGTGTTGCGGGCTCGACTGGAGGCTCGGCGGCCCGGCGGCGGTGCGGTGGAGCTGCTGGTGGTCGAGCCCTGGCCGGGGGAGCCGGGCCAGTGGCTGTGTCTTGCCAGGCCCGCGAAGAAGCTGCGGCCCGGCGACAGCCTGGAGGTTGTGGCAGGCGGCCAGCCGCCGCTGGCGGTGCAGGTGGTGGGGAGCGATCCCTCCACCGGCGGCCGCATCGTGCAGTTCCCGCCGCAGTACGCCGATGCGGCGGCCCTCGAGCCCCTGCTGCTGCAGTACGGCGCCATCCCCCTGCCGCCCTACATCCACGAGCACGACCCCAGTGACAACGAGCGCTATCAGACCCGCTACGCCGCCCGTCCCGGCGCCGTGGCCGCTCCCACCGCCGGCCTGCACCTCAGCGACGAGCTGCTGGCGGCGATCACGGAGCGGGGTGTCGGGGTCGCCACCACCACCCTGCACGTGGGCCTCGGCACCTTCCGGCCGATCGAAACGGAAGACCTGAGCGCTCTGGAGCTCCACAGCGAATGGGTGGAGGTGAGCCCGCAGCTGGTGGAGGCGGTGGCGGCCTGCCGGGCGGGCGGCGGCCGGGTGATCGCCATCGGCACCACCTCGGTGCGCAGCCTGGAGGCTGTGGCCCAGCTGCACGGCGGCGAGCTCCTCCCCCACACCGGTCCGGTGAATCTCGTGATCCAGCCCGGCTACCACTTCGCCGTGGTGCAGGGCCTGCTCACCAACTTCCACCTGCCGAAGAGCTCGCTGCTGCTGCTGGTGAGCGCCCTGATCGGCCGCGAGCGCCTGCTGGCCCTCTACGCCGAGGCGATCGAGCGCCAGTACCGCTTCTTCTCCTACGGTGATGCCATGTGGATCGCGCCCGAGGCGGTGCTGGAGCCCGCCCGCCCAGCCAGGAACGCCGGCCAGTCCTCCGGTTCCAGCGGTGGACTGACGGCGTAGCCCTGGATGATGGGGCATCCCATCCGCTCGAGCAGGGCCAGCTCGGCGGGGGTCTCCACCCCTTCGGCCACCAGCTGGAAGCTGAGGTGTTCGGCGAGGCGCACGATCGAGGTCACGATCGCCTGGTTGCGGCTCTGGCGGGGGAGTTCGCTGATGAAGGAGCCGTCGATCTTGAGGATGTCGAAGCTGAAGTGCTGCAGGTAGGAGAGCGAGGCGTAGCCGGTGCCGAAGTCGTCGATGGCGATGCGGATGCCGTGATGCTGGAGCTGGCGGAAGGCTTCCGCCGTGTTCGAGAAGTTCTCCACCAGCACTGTCTCTGTGAGCTCCAGATGGATCAGGGAGGGATCCACCCCCAGAGACGGGCCAGGGTGCCGCAGGTGCGCTCCACGAAGTCGCTCTGGTCCAACTGCAGCCCGGAGACGTTCACCGCCACATGGATCGGACCGAAGGGGGAGCGCGCCCAGGCCAGGGCCTGCCGGCAGGCCTGCTCCAGCACCCATTCCCCCAGCTTGAGGATGAAGCCGCTCTGCTCCGCCAGGGGAATGAAGGTGGCGGGCAGCACCTCGCCGTGCTCCGCCGAGCACCAGCGGAGCAGGGCTTCGGCGCCCTCCACCCGGCCGCTGGGGAGGTGCAGCTGGGGCTGGTACAGCAGCCGGAACTCCCCGCGGCGGAACCCTCCCCGCAGGTCGAGGCGCCGATCGGCCAGCAGCCTGTCCCGGGCTTCCCGCAGGGAGTGCACCTGCTTCTGCAGGATCTCGGTGATGCCGCAGAGATCGAGGGGATCGAGCACGTCGGTGAGGTCCGTCTCGGTGACGATCCCGGCCAGCCGGCCCGAGGCATCGGTCACCACCACATGCCCCACCCACCTGCGGTTCATCAGATCCTGCACGGCGCCCAGTTCGTCCTCGGGCGCCACGCAGATCGGCGGTCCGCTCATCACCTGCTCCACCTGCAGGCTGCCGAAGTCGTGCCCCAGTGCCCTCAGCTGGAGCACGTCGTGCTCAGTGAGGATCCCCACCGGCCGCTGCGGTTCGGCCTGTCCAGCGCCTCCCCTTCCCTGAGCTGGTCCGCCGCCGCTTCCGCTCCCTTCCACCACCACCAGGCAGCTGATCGCGTGGGCGCCCATCGTCTCCACCGCCTGCTGCAGGGACTGGTGGGGCTCCACCGTGATGACCCGGGTGGTCATCACCTCCGCCACCCGGCGAAAGCGCAGGTAGAAGGTCTGCCGGAGCAGGCGCCGCAGGCTGGAGATGGTCACCAGTCCCACGGGCTGTTCCGCGTCGTCCACGATGGGGAGATGGCGGATGCGGTACCGCCGCAGCAGATGGATGGCGGCAAAGATGTTGGTGAGCTCCTGCTGGCGCAGGCTCAGCACCGGGGTGGTCATCACCGCTGCCAGCGGGGTGCTGCCCAGATCGAGTTGCCCGGATGCCAGCCGAACCAGATCGCGGGCGGTGACGATGCCCCGAAGTCTTCCGTCCTCCACCACGAGCACGCAGCCGGTGTTCTCCGCCATCACCGGCGTGGGCGAGGTCGAGACCTCCTGCCCTGCGGCGGCAGGCATGGCGCAATCGAGGCTGCCGCGCACGAGGGCGAGAGCCTCCAGCAGGCTGGCATGGAGCGGGAGACACGGGGGATCCGGCAGGATCGCCAGCCTTGGGTCGTCGTTGGTCCAGGGGATCTGCAGCGACTCCACACCCTGGATGCCGGGGACTCCATGATGGCCGCTCCGGCTGGCTGGAGCACTGTTTCCGCAGCGTTCCGGTCGGCGCAGGCCTCTCCAAACGCCTGGACTGCGAACGAAAAGGGCCCCCGACCGAAGGTCGGGGGCCCTGTGAACCTGCTCCTCAAGGGGAGTGCGGGAATGCCGGATCAGGCTGCGGCCAGGTTGGCAGCAACGAAGTCCCAGTTCACCAGCTTGTCCAGGAAGGTGGTGATGTAGTCGGGACGGCGGTTCTGGTAGTCGAGGTAGTAAGCGTGCTCCCACACATCCATGGTGAGCAGGGCCTTCTGGCCGTGGGCCAGGGGCAGGTCGGCGTTGCCGGTCTTGGTGACCTTGAGGGTGCCGCCGTCAAGCACCAGCCAGGCCCAGCCGCTGCCGAACTGGGTGGCGCCGGCGCTTTTGAACGCCTCAACGAACTTCTCGAAGCTGCCGAAGTCAGCGTTGATCTTCTCGAGCAGGGCGCCGCTCGGGCTGCCGCCGCCGCCGGGCTTCATGCACTGCCAGTAGAAGCTGTGGTTCCACACCTGGGCGGCGTTGTTGAAGACACCGGCCTTGCCGGTATCACCGGCCACGGCGCTGATGGTGTCTTCCAGGCTCTTGCCTTCCAGCTCGGTGCCGGCCACCAGGTTGTTCAGGTTGGTGACGTAGGCGTTGTGGTGCTTGCCGTGGTGGAACTCCAGGGTCTGGCGGGAGATGTGGGGCTCGAGCGCATCGAGGCCGTAGGGCAGTTCGGGCAGCGTGTGAGCCATGGAACGGGGGGGCGTGCTTTTTGAAACCCGGCCAGATGCCGGTGGCGCGGGCATCCTAACGATCGCCTCACGAGGCCAGGCCCCAGGCCCTCAGCCGCCGATCCGCAGCAGCTCCACCTCGAAGATCAGGGTGGCGTTGGGCGGGATCACACCACCGGCGCCGCGCTCTCCATAGGCCAGGTCGGGGGGAATCACCAGGCGGCGCTTGCCGCCGACCCGCATGCCGGCCACGCCTTCATCCCAGCCCTTGATCACCCGGCCGCCGCCGAGGGGGAAGCTGAAGGGGCCTCGGCCATAGCTGGCGTCGAACTCGCGACCGTCGGTGAGGGTGCCGCGGTAGTGCACCTGGACCGTCTGACCGGCCTGGGCCTCGGCGCCGGTGCCGACCACCAGATCGGTGATGCGCAGACCGCTGGGGGTGACGGTTTCCTTGGGAGCTTCCATCGATCCCCCGAGGGCTCCGGCCTGGGCGAGGTCGGCGTCGTCGCCGGAGGGGGAAGTGGGGGCCATGGTGAACAGAGTGGGGTTGCGGTCGTCAGGGTCGAGCTCGAGCGGCGAGCGGATCGCCGCCGGAGCGGCAGGGGTGCGCGCCACGGCGGGCTCTGCCCTTGTGATGGCCGCCTCGGTGGGGGGGGCGGCGGCGGCCATGGGGGTGGGGGCCACCAGTTGGCTGACGAGGGCCACCAGGAGGCAGGCCACGCAGACCGCCGAACTGATCAGGATGTCGCGCATGCCGGCTCCCGGCGAAGTCGGAGCGATTCTGCCAGCCGCCTTCTGCGCCCCAGCCGCCGGTCGCTCTCAGTCGGGTGGGAAGTCGTTGTCCTGCAGCAGTGGGATGTCGGCACCGCCCCGCTGGCGCATCATCCGCTCCAGCCGGTCGATGCGGCCGCGCAGTTCGTCTAGCTCCCGTTGGCGGGCCAGGCCCAGGTCCTGGAGCAGCTGGTCGCGGTTGCGCTCCAGCTGGCGCTCGGCCTGCTGTTCCACCTCCGGCGATTCGCCCCGGAGAGCCCGCAGCACGTCTTCCACCAGGGCCGGCGCCTGGTTGGGATCGAGACGGCCGCTGCGCACCCAGTCCTGGCTGACACTGCGCAGACGGTCGGCCACCAGTGTGGTGGTGCCGAGGCCGCGGAGCAGCAGCATCTGCAGCAGATTGCCCTGGTCCATGGTCGTGGGGTCCTCGTGGGGGAAGCGATGGGAGCAGCGGCGGCGGGGCGTGAGCCGTCGACCACCACCCGCTGGGTTTGCCTTCCGAGATTGGCCGTTTCCCGGCGGGCGGGCCATGGGCGATGACCGGCGTCTGCGCTGGACGGTCGCCCTGGCCGCTGGGGCCGTGGCGGGCCTGTCCCTGCCGCCGATCGGCCTGCCGCCGCTGCTCTGGCCGGCCCTGGCGGTGCTCTGGAGCCTGGCCGGTTCTCCCTCCCGTGCCGCCGGTGGCGGCGGCGGGTTTCTCTGGGGTCTGGCGGCGGTTCTGGCAAGCCATCACTGGTTGCTCTGGCTCCATCCGCTCGACTGGGTGGGTGTGCCTGGGCCCTTGAGCCTCCCCCTGTGCCTGCTGATCTGGCTGCTCTGCGGCCTGGCCGGCGGGCTGCTGGTGGCCCTCTGGACTCTGGGGATGCGGCTTCTGGATCCGCGGCGCCCTTCCAGTGCCGTGATCGGCGCCACGGTCTGGGGGCTGGCGGAGGTGCTGCTGGCGCGTGGCCCGCTGTTCTGGATCGGCCTGGGCAGCTCCTCCCTGCCCGGCGATCCCTCCCTGGCCCAGCTCGCCAGGCTCACGGGAGCGGGAGGCATCGCTGCTTTGCAGCTGGCCATCGGCTGGTGTCTCTGGCGCCTGGTGGTGGCGCGGTCCCGGGGGCCGGTGGCGGTCGTGGGCCTGGCGCTGCTGCTGGCGGGCCATGCACCCGCCCTGGCGGCGGCGATCACGGAACCGCCCCGGGAGGCGGGGCCGACCGAACGGGTGCTGCTGGTGCAGCCGTCGATCCCTACCCGCCGCAAGTTCGAGGCCCCGGAGCAGCGCCGCTGGCTGTTGCAGCTGGAGGAGGCCCAGCGCCGCCATCGCGCGCCGGAGGTGGATGCCCTGGTGCTGCCAGAGGGCTCGCTGCTGCAGGGGGAGCCGCTGCCGCTGCCGGCCGGTGCGGAGGTGCTGGCCGGTGGATTCCGCCGGCAGGGGGAGGAGCTGCGCAGCAGCCTGCTGCGCTTCGAGCCGGGGGAACGGGATCCGGACGGGGCCGTCGACAAGCACCGGCTGGTGCCCCTGGGGGAGTGGGTGCCGCTGACGGGTCTGCTGCGCTGGAGCGGCCTTTCGGCGGTGGGCGGGATCTCCCCCGGCGAGCCATCCCGGCTGCTGCCTCGGCCCGCCGGCTCGGTGGCCGCCGCCATCTGTTACGAGATTGCCGATGGCCACGCTCTGGCGGCCGCCAGCCGGGACGGGGCCCGCTGGCTGGTGGCCAGCGCCAACCTCGATCCCTATCCGCTGCTGCTCCAGCGGCAGTACGAGGCTCTGGCCCGGCTGCGGGCGATCGAGACCGGCCGCTGGCTGGTGAGTGCCGCCAACACCGGACCGAGCCTGCTGGTGGACGCCGAGGGAGGGCTGCGCCGGCGCCTGGTCGCCGGCATCCCCACCAGCGCCGTGGTGACGGTGCGTCAGCGCACCGCCCTCACCCCCTACACCCGCTGGGGGGAGGCGCCGCTGGTGCTGTTGCTGGCGGGTGCCCTGTCGGTGCGGTTCCGTCCGGGCTCTACGGCCTCCTCGGCAGGTCCGTAGGCCACCTGGCAGGCGGCGCTGAAGCTGATCGTGTCCGTGCCGGTGGAGGTGATGCTGTTGTAGTAGAGGGTGTAGCCGCTGTCCGGCACCTGGATCGTGGTGCGGCTGGCGGCCAGGGCCTGATTCACGGCGGCGTTGATCACCGAGGCCGTGGCCAGGCTGCCGAGGCCCCAGGCCACCGACCGGGTGCCCCACCAGCCCCAGGAGGGTGCCGCCCCGGTGCCGTACCAGCCCCAGCCCCAGGGCCTGGCCAGGGCCCAGCCCGGTCGCACCCAGCCGGGCCATTGGTCATCCCAGCGGTTCACCGCGCGCTCGAGGCGGCGTCCCGCATCCCGCACGTCGCCTCGCACATCTCTCCAATCGTCCCGCACGCGATCCCGAGCGTGATCCAGGCGGTCGTCGTAGCGATCGCGCACCCGGTCCCAGTCGCGGTCCCAGTCCCGCCGCTCGAGCCGATCCACCCGGTCGCCGATCCGGTTGCGGTCCCAGTCCCTGCGCGCGCGGTCGAGGGAGCGGCGGCCGCCATCGGCGTTGATGCGGCGGCTCCAGCCGCCACTGGGGCGGCGGTTGCCGCGTTGGAGGTTGCGCGGCGAGCGGCCGAAGCCGGTATGGGCCTGGCGTTTGCCGCGGCGCTCACGGGCCAGCCACTGGCTGGCCTCCGCGTCGGTTCCGCCGCCGGGGGAGGCGGGGGGGCTCTGCAGGGCCAGCACCGGTGCGGGCACGGGCATCGCCAGGACGGCGGCCAGCAGCATCGACCAGCGTGGGGTGGTCATCGGCGTGCTCCTGCCGCAGCCGGTGGGGCGGGACAGCTTTCGTCGTAGCAGTAGGCGTTCACCCGACCATCGCTGCCGAAGGTCATCTGCAGCGTTTCCCGACCGGCCAGGGCGGGTCCCTTCTCCTCGCGGATGCTGTTGAGGTAGTTGGGATTCACCACGCACAGGGTGGTGCCGTCGAAGCACAGCACGTTGTCGCCCAGCAGGGCGGCCGCCGAGCGAGCCGTGCGCCAGCGGCGCGAGGCTTCGTCCCACAGCTCGATCCGCACCAGGGGCTGCTCGCGGATCCGCACCAGCCGTTCCACCGCACCGATGCGGTGGCGGTAGATCGTGGTTTCCCCTTCATCGATCGCCTCCACGCGGCAGGCCACGGGCCTGGTGCCGTCGAGGCTGCACCAGGTGTCGAGGCTGTAGAGCAGCTCAGCGTCGACAGGAGGCTGGACAGCCAGCCCCATCAGCAGCCCCGTGAGCAGGGGCACAGTGGCTCGGCGCGCCATCGCGGCGGGGGCAGGGAAGGCATTGGTCGGGAGGGAGACGGTGGGCTCACCCCCGGAGTGGTAAGCGGCGCAACCGGTGCTGTCAGCCTGCCCTCAGCTCTGTTGGGCAAAGGGATCAGGCTTGCGCCGGATCCTGCCGCCGCCGATCCCGCCGGCCCGCGCCGCGCGGGTGCGGCGGGGTCCGCCATGGCCGTTCGCCTGCAGTTGCCGGTACAGCCAGTCGGGTTCCGGGTACTTCCCGGGCAGGCCCTGGTGCAGGTGCTGGAGGCGGATCCAGCAGAGAGTGCGCTGAACCCGGAGCAGGCTGTAGCCCTGGTTCACCAGCAGCTGCAACGTGCGGAGGTAGGTGGCGTAATTCGCCTCAAGCGCCGCCAGGCTGAGCTCCGCGAAGCGGGGGAGCTGTTGGGAGCGATCACGGGCCATGGGCTCCTTCGGCTGAAGGCCCGGAATTCCACCAGCAGGTTAGTCGCCTGGTGCGAAGCCGGCAGGGACGTCGCTTCCGTGCTGACGCCAAAGGGTGCCGGTGACGAGAATGGGCCTGTGCCCTGGAGGAGCGGGCCATGCCCCCCTCGATCACCAACTCGCCGCCGGCCTGGCCGGCCGACCGCTTCCTGCTGCTGCCCGGCGATGGTCTGCTGCTCGTGCGGGCCAGCGGCGAGGTCGGCTACCTCGACAGCACCGCCCGGGAGCGGATGGGGCCGCGCACACCCGATTGCACCGGCGATGCGCTGGAGGCGGCCTGGCCGGAGCTGGCGGAACGGATCGAGCGGCTGGGATCCGCCATGACTGCGTCCGCACCTCTGGATCAGGCGGTACCTCGCGAGGGTCGCCTCGTCACGGTGCGGCTGTTCGCCACCGATGACGGCGTGGGGGTGGGGTTGCTGGCGTCCCGGGGTTCCCGCTCGGAGGAGGATCCGCGGCTTGTCTTGCTGGAGGCGGTGCTGCGGGAGGTGCGGGATGCGGTGATCGTGACCACCGCCGAGCCGATCGACGTGCCCGGTCCCCTGATCCTGTTCGCCAACCCTGCTGCCCTGGCCCAGACGGGTTACGCCCTGCCCGAGGTCCTGGGGCGGAGCCCCCGCCTGTTCCAGTGTGCCGCCACCGACCCGGAGGCCCGGCGGGTGCTGCGCGAGGCGATGCGCCACTGGCAGCCCGTGCGCCAGAAGATCCTCAACCAGCGCCGCAACGGCCGTCGCTTCTGGGTGGAGATCGATATCGCTCCGATCGCCGATGCCCAGGGTTGGATCTCCCATTGGGCGTCGGTGCAGCGCGACTGCGAACCGCCGCTCTGAAGCCCCTACGCTGCGCTGCGCCCAGAGGTTGACTGGTGGTGAAGCGTGGCCTGCGGCACCTCCTGTTGCGCGAACTGAAGGAGGCCCTGCCGGCCTTCCTGTTCTTCCTGGTTCTGTTCCATCTGATCGGTCTCACCAAGGCGGTGACCCAGGCCAACCACGACATCACCGCGCTGAGGGCCACCGCATCCACTGCCGGTGCCCTGATCGTGGCCAAGACGATCGTGCTGGTGGAGGCGCTGCCGATCGCCTGGCTGTTCCCCGGCCGCAGGATCCTGCAGATTCTCTGGAAGAGCAGCCTGTTCACCGTGGTGGCGCTCCTTTTCCGTTTCGCGGAGGAGTTCATCCCTCGCCTGCTGCGCACCCGGAGCATCCCCGCGGCTCTGCAGGCGATGGACAACGGGATCTCCTGGCCCCTGTTCGCCGTGCTGGCGCTGTGGATCTTCGCTGGGGTGATGCTGTACTGCCTGGTGGTCGAACTGGCCCGTGCAGCGGGCCGGGACAAGGTGCGTGCACTGTTGCTCGGCCCCGGGCGCCGGTTTCGGCCATGACAACGACACCGGCCCGCTTGCCTGCCGGAGGCAGGGCTCGCCAGAGTTCTGGTAGTTGTTGCACAGCCATGACCTTCAGGCAACGCCTTCTGGGGCGAGGAGCACGGCTGGCTGCAGGATGGTTGGCCATGGGGCTCGCCGATGCCGCCCTGGCGGCACCCTTCAGCCGGAGCCTCTCGCTGCAGGGCGTCACCTACAGCGTCGAGGCGAAGGGGGAGGGATCGACCCAGCAGCTCACGGTGCAGGCCCGTCGCGACGGCAAAGCGTTCGCCACGGTGAGGGAGGAGATCGAGGGGAAGGTGATCGGCGTCGAGATCGAGGATCTCAACAGCGACGGCCAGCCCGATCTGTTCGTCTATGTGCAGAGCGCCGGCAGTGGCAGCTTCGGCTCGGTGAGGGCATGGACCAGCACCAGGGCCGGCAGCCTGCTGCCGATCCACATGCAGGAGATGGGGGCCAAGGAGGCCAGCGGCTATATGGGCCACGATCAGTACGCCGTGGTGGAAACCCGGCTGGTGCGCCGGTTCCCCGTGTACCGACCCGGCGACAGCAACGCCAGCCCCACCGGCGGGACGCGGCAGGTGAGCTACAAGCTGGTGCCCGGCGAGGCGATGTGGCAGCTCAGACCTGTGAATTCCACCACCTACTGATTGCCAATCGAACAGCCAGCTGCGCAGGTCCACGTCCTCGGCCCTGCCATGAACCATGGTGGGAGGCCCCACCGCGCCCCACCATGAGCGACACCATCGATTCCACCCCTCTCGATGAGGCACCGGCTGCGTCGATTCAGCGGGTGCTCGACGCCATGGAGGCGGCCGAGCTCACGCCCGAGGACGCGCTGCAGATCAGCCTGGTGCTGCTCAATTTCGTGGAGGAGGTGCACCTCGACAACCTGGAGGCGCTGCTGGAGCAGGAGCAGGCCGATGGGATCAGCATCGCCGTGTGGGCGGCCGACAGCGCCCGGCTCAAGACCGCCCGCGAGCTCCTGGAGGAGGTGCTCGGCGACGACGATGAGGAGGTGGATGAGGATGCCACCGACGGTGAGGAGGGTGACGAGCAGGGTTGAGTTCACACCGGATGGCGGCTCCGCAGCCATCCCTCTTCCCCTGAGGAGGGCCGCCATCCTCACGAACCCCGGCGCGTTCGAGCTGGACCCTCCCCGTGGGGTGAACTTCGTGGTACGTCACACGCCCGTTGAAGCCAGAACCAGAGAGCGCGAGGTCCGTACAACCCACTGAATCATTCCGTGGATCACGCACCGGTCACACGGTTGCGTCCTCCCTTCTTGGCGGCATACAGCTGATGGTCGACACGCTGAATCCACTCAGCGGCAGTCTCCTTCTCACGGCGCTGGGCCACCCGAAACTGGCGGTGACCGTTCCCACCTGCGGGAAGGGGTTCCCGGCGATCAGCTGCCTGAGTTTCTCGGCTAACGCCCGGGCTGCTGCACCATCGGTGTGATGGAGGAGAATCAGAGACTCTTCTCAGCCCCAGCGGCAAAATCCATCACTGCGTCGAAGGTGCGGCTGGATCCGCCTGCTGAACTCGATCAGCACCTGATCGCCAACCGGATGACCCAGGCGATCGTTGATCGTCTTGAAGGAGTCAATATCGGCCAGGATCAGCGAAAGGTGGTCTCCATAGCGGTCGGAGCGGTCGATGGCCTGCTGGATGCTCGCTTCCATCTGCCGGCGGTTCCAGGTGCCCGTCAGGCCATCGGTCGTGGCAAGGGCCTGGAGCCGTTGGTTGACAGCCTTGAGCTCGGCCTCCAACTGCTTTCGCGGCGTGATATCGATCAGGTTCACATAGCAGAATTCAACCGGCTGGTTGCCGATCGGGCCGTAGCCACCCGCCAGGAAGGTGTGCACAATCGTGCCGTCCTTACGGATGAAGCGCTTTTCCAGCTCATAGCCATCGATTTCACGGCGCAGCATCCGTTGGAATTGCTCTTCATCTGCAGTCAGATCGTCTGGGTGGGTGAGTTCAGCCCAGGTGCAGCGAAAGAGTTCCTCACGCGAATAGCCAAGGATCCGGCAGGTTTCGGTATTTACCTCCACCCAGCCCTTGCTGATGGATGTGATGGCTGTGCCAACAATGGGAAGATTGAAAAAGCTGCGATAACGGGTGGTGCTCGCTTCCAGTTGGCTGATCGTATCCAGAAGAGATTCTTCCAGGGCGAAGAATTCGTGAACGATAGAGGGTGCGGCGAACATTCTGACCTTCCCTCCGACATCCGGCTGAGCCAGCATCAGGATGCGAGCAAACTGGCGATCCAGCAGCGATCCAGCTGCCTCACTGATCAATTTTCCGCCAATCAGTACGAGCGCCATCACGCCGAAGCAGGGCAAGAGAAGGTCGAAAGACAGCGCATGGATCAAGTCCGCGGCTGGCTGCACAACGGTGATCAGCTGCTGGGGGCCCTGGGTCAGTTGTGTGAGCCAGTAGGCCTGGCGATTGAGCTCCAGCACAGGTAACGGGTGCCTGGGTTCCATCAGCACCAATCCCTCCAGCAAATCGCTGCGGCGTTGTTCCCGCCGATAGCCAACGGACAGCTGGTGAAACAGGGTGGGATTGCTGTTGAACCGTTCACGGCCGTTTTCCACCACACGCACAGCCACCCCGGTCAGCTATGGGGGCACAGCCCCCATCTGCTGGGTACGGGCCACTTCCCGGCCCAGGCTCTGCATGGCGCTCTGATGGCTCTTCAGGGTCTGAGCGTTGAGCTGCTGGGTCGTCAGCAGGGTGATCAGCAGGCCTGGAAGGGTGATGGCGAGCAGGAGGGTGGTGGACGTAAGGCCACGGATCGGTAGACCCCGTCGCCTCTGGTTCGGGTCAAGGAACTGAAGCCCCTGGTAGAGCAACAGTCCCAGGCTGGCGCTCAGAATGGCCGTCACCAGCTCCTTGAGTCCCAGGCTGAGCGCGCCGGCCCCGTCGAGCCCCATGCCGAAGCGAAACCAGAGCCATTCCGCCGGGAGTCCGAGCAGCAGCCAGTACGTCACCGTGGCCAGCACCAGGCGGCCTTTGGCCCGCTGGGCGGCTTCTCCACGGAAGCGGCTGAGAAAGAGCTGAAGACTGAAAAGCCAGCAACTGCCGTTGATCAGCTCAAAGGCATGGCCCCATCGGTACCAGGTGACGCTGTAAGCGGCGATGCCAACGGCAAGGCCTCGCCAGCCGAACTGCAGGAGGGCCAAGACGGCCAGGCTGGAGCCCAGCATCAGTTGTTGATCGAAGAAAGGCTGGAGTGGATGGAGGTTGACCACCACCGCCGCCACGCTCAGGAGCACCAGGGACCAGAAGGATCGCGCGGAAACAAGGGCCACGGATCTCAGCTCCGCGCTGCTGGGTGAGGCAGCAGCCGATGCCTCCTCTTGGTCACCTCCGCCCGTTGGGATTCCTGCAGGTCGAACTTCTGGGCTCGTGCTGGCAGAGCCTCACGAGCCGGAGGACTGTGCCCCGGGGGAGACCAGGAAGGGATGGGTCCGACGGCCGTGGCTCTGCTGCCTTCAATCACAACCTTAATGTTGCCCTGGAGTAAACGATAAAAGGGCCTTATGGGTTATGGTATTGAGAATGCCTGTAGAAGCACTTACTCATGCAAATTAACGCATTTCCGTGGCTTGCTGCTCACCCCTGCACCTGACACGCCATGCCCGCTGCCATCGAGACGGCCGCATCCACAACGCAGAAAGCCGCCGTTCTCGCCTCCCTCTCCTGGCTGGATCGGCTGCTGCCGCTGTGGATCCTGTTGGCGATGGCCGGCGGGCTCTTGCTGGGCCGGCTCGTTCCTGGCCTGCAGGGCGTGCTCGCAGCCGTGCAGGTGGATCACATCTCCCTGCCGATTGCCCTCGGCCTGCTGTTGATGATGTATCCGGTTCTGGCCAAGGTTCGCTACGGCGAGCTCGGCCATGTCGCCAGGGATCGGCTCTTATTGAAGCTGGCCCTGGCTCTGGTCTGGGGTCTGGGGCCGCTGCTGATGTTCACCCTGGCCTGGTTGTTCCTGCCGGATCAGCCGGCCTTCCGCACCGGGCTGATCCTGATCGGTATCGCTCCTTGCATCGCGATGGTGTTGATCTGGATCGACCTGGCCCTGGGTGATCGCGAGGCCGCTGCTCTGCTGGTGGCGATCAACTCGATCTTGCAGGTGCTGATCTACGCCCTTCTGGGAACCTTCTACCTGCAGGTGTTGCCCGCCTGGCTGGGGCTGGACAGCCAGGTGGTGAAGTTTTCGTTCTGGGCGATCGCCAGGGCGGTACTGATCTTTCTGGGGATTCCGCTGGTGGCAGGTTTCCTTACCCGAACGATTGGCGTACGAACCAAAGGGATCCGATGGTATGAGGAGCGCTTCCTGCCCAGGATCGGTCCCCTGGCTCTTTACGGCCTACTGTTCACCATCGTGGTGATGTTTGCCCTCCAGGGCCAGGCGATTACCAACAACCCAGCTCAGGTGGTCAGGGTTGCGCTTCCCCTGCTGCTTTACTTCGTTCTGATGTGGAGCGCGGCGTTCTATCTCGGGGCAATCAATGGTCTTGGCTATCAACGTACATCAGCCCTTGCTTTTACGGCAGCTGGCAACAACTTTGAGTTGGCTATCGCCGTGTGCATCAGCATCTGGGGTATCCGCTCCCAGCAGGCGCTTGCAGGTGTGATCGGGCCGCTGATCGAAGTTCCCGTATTGGTTTCCCTCGTGTACGTGTCGCTGTGGCTGAAACGTCGACTCCTATCTTTTCGTTCGAGCTAGTTGAATTGGTAGTGAGTGCTGATGGCGATCATGGGCATGCCTCTGGGCAAGGGCTGCGGGAATCCAAGGCTCACGATCATCAGAGGCGCGTCCCACCACAAAGCACGCGGGTGATCCCGGGGTACTTGCCTGCTCAGCCGTGCTGCTGCGGAGGGGGCGGGGCGCACCGGTACGGGCGGAGGCTCCAGGGGGCTCAGCCTTTCTGAGATCTCTCACACGGGTTGTTCTGTCGCCTGAGAGCGCGGAATCTGAGTCCAGCAGGCCCGTCCATCAAGCGTCTCGGATGAGGCTCAGGACCAGCAAGGAGAAATCCTGGCGATGGTGGCAGCGGGTGGATCTGATGGGCTTCTGCAATGGAATGGCTGCCTGGACCGAGATTCTCCCTGGGTATCAGACACGGCGACCGCTGATCAACCGCAACACAACGGCAACCACAGCGATGATCAGCAGAATGTGAATCAGGCCACCCAAGGTGTAGGAAGTCAGCAGGCCTAACAACCACAGAATGATCAGTAGGACCGCAATAGTTTCGAGCATTTTTCAAAGGCCGACGTAGTGAGAGAAAGGGCATGCCGTGTCAATTGCAATGCCCCATGAACTTAGCGAAGACAGTTACTTCTGATTCGTGCTATCAGCAATCTTCTTGCCAACTGTCTTTGCTCCTTCCTTGATGTCCTCGGCCGCATTCATGGCAGAGGCCTGCACTTGCTTGGCTTTTCCCTTGATTTGATGACCAGTATCGCCGGTAAGGTCTCCATAGGCGGATTCCAGCTTGCCTTCTACGTTTTTAGCAGCGGCATCAGCTTTGTTTGACATGGTGATGAATGTGGAGGGAATGGGGAAACGGTGGCTGGACATCGCCAGGGCTTGCTGAGTGCCAATCAAGAGTGGGCTGATGATGACAAGTGCAGCAAGCAGGGCGAATGAAGAGGCTCTCAGACTGTTAAGGAGTGCTTGGGCTCGCATTTTCATGGCCTGGTCTCCAAGAGGCTTCCACTAGACCCTATTCATCTCGGGTTGGCAGGGAGCGAATCAGACATGCGCTAGCACCATCAGTACGGATATCCTCGCAGGGAAGTGAGTCGCACCAATGCTTCTGGGTTGATTAAGAATTCTTTGAAGCTGCCGCATATCTGCAGCGTTCCTCTCGACACGGAACTTTTATTGTGGACACAAGTGATGCCTCACTGAATGTGCTTGTGACTTCCGCACTCCAAGGCATGGGCCCCATGCTTTTTGCAGATGGGGTGGCATTTCGCGTTTGGGCGCCGCACGCAAAACAGGTATCGGTGATAGGTTCTTTTAACAAATGGGATGAAAGCGCCCATCCGATGCTATCAGAGCCGCGAGGCTATTGGTATGCCGAAGTGAAGGGCGCCGGGGTGGGAGACCAATACAAGTACCAGCTCATCACAGAAGGAGGTGTACTGAAACGCATCGACCCCTATGCGCGAGAGGTGACCAGCTCTGTCGGCAATGCCATTGTCCATGACCCTAGCTTTGACTGGGAGGACGACGACTTCAGCATGTCAACTTGGAACATGCTCGTGATCTACGAGTTGCATGTCGGTACCTTCAATGATGAGGATCCTTACCGACCTGGAAAGTTCATTTCAATCACGGCCCGTCTGGGGCACCTCAAACAGCTAGGCGTGAACGCCATCCAGATCATGCCTGTGGGGCAGTTTGCTGGCATGCGCTCGTGGGGCTACAACCCTTCTCACCTCTTCGCGGTGGATTCAGACTATGGCGGATCCTTAGGGCTCAAGCGATTCATCAAGCGAGCACACCAGGCAGGCATTGCCGTGCTGCTCGATGTTGTCTACAACCATCTTGGGCCTAGCGACCTTGACTTATGGCAATTTGATGGATGGTCGGAAAACAACAGGGGAGGCATCTACTTTTATAATGATGATCGGGCTTTGACACCCTGGGGTGAAACCAGGCCCGACTACGGACGTGGCGAGGTTCGTCAATACATCCTTGACAATGTGCGAATGTGGCTTGAGGACTATCATATTGATGGTCTTCGTCTGGATAGTACTCTCTATATCCGCAATTCGGGTGAAGGTGGTACTTCTGAGATCCCAGACGGATGGAGCATGTTGCAAGCCATCAGTGAAACGGTCTCACGTCATGGGGATAACCACATCATGATCGCAGAAGACTTGCAAAGTAACGTGTGGATCACTAAGGATGTCGGTGCTGGTGGGGCTGGATTCAGTTCGCAGTGGGATCCTCATTTTGTCCGTCCGATCCGCCAGGCCTTGATTGCATCACAGGATCAGAACCGTTCGTTGGCAAGCATTCGGGATGCAATCCTCTACCGCTACAACGACAGTGCATTTGAACGAGTCATCTATAGCGAATCCCATGATGATGTCGCTAATGGGCAGGCACGGTTACCACAGGAAGTCAATCCAGATGATCCCACGGGGTGGTTTGCCCAGAAGCGCTCGACGATGGCAGCTGTGATGGTCTTCACAGCGCCGGGGATTCCGATGCTCTTCCAGGGCCAGGAGTTCCTTGAAGGCGAATGGTTTCGGGATACGGTACCTGTTGATTGGCATCAGCAGGATGAATTCCGCGGAATCATCCGCATGTATCGCGATCTGATCAAGCTTCGGCTTAATGAAGCTGGCTTCTCTCGCGGTCTTTGTGGGCAATTCACACAGGTCTACCACCTTAACGAAGAGCGCAAGATTCTTGCTTTCCACAGATGGGATGTGGGCGGCCCGGCAGATGATGTTGTAGTCATTGCCAATTTTTCCCATGAAGTCCAGGAGGCCTACTCCCTGGGATTCCCAGCCCTAGGCACCTGGAAGCTGCGGTTCAATAGTGATTGGAATGGCTACAGTGAGCTGTTTGATGGGCATCAAAGCGGCGACATCACCGCTGTCGAGGAAAGCCTCGATACATTCCCTTTTCAGGCGTCAATATCTATTGCACCCTATAGCGCCTTGATCTACTCGCAATAGATGCGTCTATTTCTTTGATTTGACAGACTGTTCAGGACCAAGCCTGATGATGACTCAGTGGCGACGCACTTCTACGGTCTGACTCGTGCTGTCACCTTCATCAGTCTGGGTGCATCAGGGATCCCCGTAGTTCGTCACAAGAAATGGAGAGTGACTCAGGTCACCGACCCACCCGGATGCCCCGGAGAGAGTCCATCAGTCCGAGCAAGTTGAGCAGCCACAGCACAACAGCAATGACAACCACAATGTTGAGGATGCTCTTGATCTTCGCATCCATCGGGATGTAGTTATTGACAAGCCACAGCAAGACTCCAACGACAATCAGAGTGACGACCAGTGAAACGAGAGACATCGTGTGCCCTTCTCCTTGTTCGAGAATGTATGCATTGGATCACTGGGTGCATCATCAATGAGGCTTGAGAAAAGCTGTCAGAGAATCGCCACCGTGATGTTCAGACTGGCTTCCAAGTGTGGTGATCAGAGGGAAGCCTGATGGATGCTTTTCCAGTGTTGCCTCGGCAGGGCATTCCGTAGGAGCTGGCAGCATATTAGCTGCAGAAGTGAGGGAAGTTCTTCGCTTAAGTGCATCGCAGCAGTTCCTGATCCATGTGCTGGTGCGCTTTTTGCTGGCGGCTGTGCTGGTGTCCATGGGCGGCTCTCGGCATAGACCAGCATCCCCACCGACACGGCAAAGCGAGCCTCTTGAAACCCAATTCACTGAGAGGAAGGCCTGCCAGATCAGAGCCTGCGCGTTTCGACTGTTCCTGGTTGCTGCCTCTGCTTCATAGGAGAGTCACGATGGCTTTGTCTCCTCGCCCCGTGAGCTGTTGGTGATCCTGTTCAAGAAACAGAGAGCTGGACAACTGCAGCGCACCTCACTACGGCTGAGTTGCGCCTTCAACGCATCACCTTAAAGCAGCACTCGGAATGTCTTCTGCAGAGTGCCGCATGCCACTGTAAATGCTTAACCGTTCGTTATCTCTCTCTGAGGGCTTGCCAGCACTTGCGTTTTGGGGAATGAACAGCATCTGTGACGCGGTACTGCCGAAAAGCTGCGTACGCAGAGGCAGCCAGCCTTAGAACACAAGCAAGGTCACTCACCTGGACCGTTCACCCGGGAGGATTCCATGATTGATCGTGGCAGCCGAAGGTTCGCTGCCCTCGCTTCCACGCTGCTGTTGATCGTCTCCTTTGCCATGGCGCCACCGGCGCTGTCCATGACCGGTTCAGTTCCTTTCATTTCCCTTGCAAACACCACAATGTCCAACCGTCTTGATGCTCAATCTAAAGATGCTGAAGGTAAACTCGAATCTGCCTATGGCGATCTCACTGGCGATACCGGACACAAGGTGAAAGGGAAGGCCAAGCAGATGCAGGCCTCCGCTATGAATGCAGCTGAAGATCTGAAGGAGGGAGCCAAGTCGGTAGCCAAGAAGGTTGCTGATGCCGCCTCTGATCTGGCAGACAAGATTGACTGAGGTTCCCCGTGAACTCCCCTCCTCTACCATTGTTGGCCATTCCCGAGATGTTCATCGTACGAAGTGCCCGATGGGAGCACCCCTCTCACCCCATAGTCCCATGCTGGAAGCCCTCGCCGTCATTCTGGTCATTCTCTGACTGCTTGGAATGTTTACGTCCTACACGCTTGGTGGGTTGATCCACCTGCTACTGGTGATCGCGGTCATCGCGGTCATCTTCCGGACCATCAGTGGTCGGAGGGTGTTTTCACACCTGACTTACGACAACGACTGCTGTGACGAAGCAAACATCAAGCTGGAAAGCGAATGAACTGATGAATCCTTTCCTAATCGCTGCCACAACTAAATCCTTTACCCAGGCCGGAGAGGATCTGCTGACAGCTGTGAAGGCGCTGGGTTTCGGAGTCCTCGCCGTTCACGACCTGGGGAAAAACCTGCGCAGCAAAGGCATCCCATTTTCAGAAGAGTGCAAGATCTTTGAGGTGTGCAACCCCACCCAGGCTGCCAAGGTGCTCTCCAGCAACATGGCCCTGAGCATGGCCCTTCCCTGCAGGATCTCCGTCTATACCGAATCCGGCCAGACGCTTGTTGGCATGATCCGGCCCGAGCCCATGCTCAGCACCCTCTCCAGCGATCCCGAACTTCAGGCTGTAGCCGCTGAGGTAGAGAACACCATCACCGCCATCATCGAGAAGGCGGTTCACCGGATCTGAGCCTCCACTCCAGGCACGATCTCCGGAGACACCTGCGGTGGCCCTGATGCTGCCGCAGGCTCTCGAACCGAAGGGTCTCCTCTCCAGTACAGGGGTTATGCGCCTTTCACCTGGGAAACGATCCAGAGCTTCCAGGGTGGCACTGCTCTGTTCACCATGCCGGACTCACCGATCATCTGCGGAGGTGTCCCCGGAAGGTGATGATCTGCAACCGGGTGCTGTGGCGCCCCCACATGGGGCGCCTTCCTTCAGGCGGGGTGGAGCATGGGCCCCACCCGGTGCCGCAACTTGTCGAGGGCCCGACGCTCGATCCGCTTAAGGCGGTCTCGTGGTATGCCGATGCTCTCAGAGGCGGTCTTCAAGGTCAGGTTGGCGTCGCTGCCGTAGCGAAGGTCAAGGATCTCTCTCTCCAGGCTCGACAGACGGGCCAGTTCCTGATGCAGCCAGGTGTAGTTCTGTGGCTCGTGCAACTCCCGACCGTCACCGACCCGATTGAGCAGGTTGCCGTCCCCCTCGGCTTCCCCCAGGGGCTGATCGAGGGACAGTGCTCGGCTGTTCTGAACGGTGTGGAGCACATAGACCAGACGCTGCTCCGTTTCGCCCAGTTCCGCCGCGATCTCGGCCAGGGGCATGGGCCCCTTTGGGCCGCCACGCAGGTTTTCCACCTTGCGTGCGAGGTCTTTCAGCTGGGGAGGGATGCGAATCGCGCTCCCGTGATCCTGAACATGGCGGACCACCGCCTGACGGATCCACCAGTAGGCATAGGTGGAGAATCGGTAGCCGCGGGTGGGATCGAAGCGCTCCACCGCCCGGATCAGGCCTAAATTACCGGCCTGCACCAGATCGCTCGGATCGAACCCCTGGTGCTGCATTCGTTGCTGATGGGGGCGGCAGACGGAGACCACCAGCCGCAGGTTGGCCGTGACCATGCGTTTCTGTGCTCGCCGCCCGCGGCGCTCGAGGGTCGGGTCCGGGTGGGGGTGGCTGAGCCATTCCTGCACCACGCCACCGAGATGGAGCTCCTCCGCCGGTGTCAGCATGGGGATCCGCCCGATCGTGCGCAGATAATCACCGAATGCTTCCGACATGGTTGGTGAACCAAACGCATGCTTCGATCATCCCCGTTGATGCAAAGGGGATGATTCCCTCGCCGTTCATCTGCGGCACAAACGGAGCATGGGAGTAAAAGTCAAGGGAGGGTCTAGTTCTCCCGAAGGGCGCTAGGAGTCAAGTCCTGAAGTGGGCACTACATGAAGGCGCGAAAGCACGGATGCCAATCAAAGGTTCCAGGGGATTTTCATCCGGATTCGTATCGGCGAGTTTGGCCGTGCCTCATCCCACCTTCTTCATCGAATGCGTTAATGGAAACACAGAATCTGTTGTTGATTGATTGAACGAAGACATGGGGATACTGCTGGAATTCAGCGTCAGTGAATGCTCGGCCTGTGAGTGCATGGCCAGATTAGACCCCAAGGTGGCTGCATGCCTGGGGCTAGGGTTTGTCTATGTCAACCTGAAGACCACGAGATCGATCATCGCTGTCGCGGGATTCTGCTGGAAGGTCTTCATCTCAGAGCTGAGCTGTCTCTTCCGCCCTAGCTTCTGGTGCATGATTCTGATGGCGACTTCCGCATACGCGGAGAAATCGTGGGATGTGCTCCAAAGGACAGTTTTGAGCAATCCCTCCGAGATCTCATGCAGATCGTCACATCGACTACCTTGGGGTTCGTGGATAAAGAACGAGGTTGTTGATGAGAGTGGTTGCAACGGCGAACATAGGGAAGGGCAAGGAGAGTATGATCTCCAGTCCGATCGTGTAGATGCCGGCGATCGGCTGCTCGGCGGCGAACAGGCCTGGGCCTTCGGCCAGGCTCAGGAAAGTGATCAGCAGCCAGATCACGATCGGCCATGGACGTCTCCGTAACTCGAGGTGCAACGCAGTTCATAGCCTCCATCTGATCCCATGGTTTTTGGTGCATCCTTGCTGTCATCCTGAGGCAAGCCCTGATGTGGCTCCAGGTTCCATGGGTAGTCTTGTGAAGGGCTGCTGGCGGATGGCGCTCACCAACCATTCTGACGTGGGTTGCGAGCGGGGGCCGGTTCGTCAGCGTGCTCCAGATCCCGGCTCACGGAAGAGTTGTCCATCGCTGGAGACTCCGTCAGGACGTGGAATCCGCGTAGCTGATGGGGACCGAAGGTGCGCAGAAAGGGCACATCGGCGGCGTCCCGGCCACGGGCGATCAGCACCCGTCCGAGCCGGGGAGTGTTGTGACGTGCGTCGAATACATACCAGCGATCGCCGAGATAGGCCTCAAACCAGGCAGAGAAATCCACAGGCGCTTCGCCCAGCGGGATGCCGGTGTAGCCGAGATAGCCGGTGCAGTAGCGAGCAGGGATGTTCAGGCAGCGGCAGAGGCTGATTGCCAGATGAGCAAAGTCCCTGCAGACGCCGGCCCGTTCCTCCATGGCGTCATAGGCGGTTTTGTCGGAGCGGGCAGCCCCATAGTCGAACCGCAGCCGTTGGTGTACCCAGTCGCACACGGCCTGAACCCTTGACCAACCGTTTGACACAGAGGCGAACTGATCCCAGGCCACCGACGCCAAGCGGTCGGTGTCGCAGTAACGGCTGGGATTGAGGAAACGGTAAGTGTCGATCGGCAGGGCCGTGAGTGGGCATTCGACCGCACTCTTTACCACGGGATCGGCCTGGCCCTGGTCACAGATCGTGGCTGAGTAGAGCAGGGTGGTGGTGCCGTTGGAGGCCAGGAAGCGGCACCAGCGGTTGCCAGCCGCGTCCATCAGAACCTCAGCGGCACGATCGGGGGTCAAGGAGAGCGTCTCGGGCCCCAGGAGGTCGTTGCGACGGCTGGCATGGGGATGAACCAGGGCCAGGACTGGCACCGTCTGTTCGCAGAAGAACTGCCATTCGCATTGAATTCGTAGCCACATGGAGCCAATCCTGCCGGACGCATTAGGTAGATTTAATAGCGAACTCTCTCGCCCTAGTAGCTGCGGCAATCATTGAAGATAGATCTTATTCAGGGGGTTCAACCTTCTGTCGATGACGGAACGCTGCATGGACTCCACCGGCTCGGGCGCGAGGCCATCCGGTGGAGCCGCCGCTGGGCTCTGCCCGCAGGAGTGCGATCTGTTCTTCCGCCGCGGTGGGACAGGCGGTGAAGCAGACTCAGGCGCCTGGTCAGTGGCGTCGAGGGGCTTCAGCCCTGCGGATGCGCTGCCAGTGGCCTATCCCTTTCGGTCGCTTTCGGCCTTGAGAACTCGGGTGGTTGCACCACTCACCTTGGTGTTTCCACTCTCACTGCCGCTTGGGGTTTCACGGGCCGCATCGGAGCAAGCTTGCTGATCGACCTGGGCTTCGGTGGATGAAGGGTTGGCCTTGATGTCTCTGCTTGCAGCCAAGGCTGGTGACGGCATGATCAGGCAGAATATCAGGGCGGTCACCGAAAGCAGCGAAAGAATTCGTTTGATCATGGTGGGCTTTGGGCATGGGATCGAGGCGCTGCTATCAGTTGGAAGGCAACACCTCGCGGTGTATACCTTCGTTCTAGTGATCTTTCTCGCTGTTGTTTCGGCCAAGCTGCGGCATCTCTGCATTGGATCGGGTGTTGCCATGCCCGTTGTTCTTCCACCCGCTGCGCGAAAAGGTGGTAGGCCTTGTCTTGCAGGCGGCGATGAGTCGGGGCCTCCAGCAGCTCGACCCACCTCAAGGGCTTTGCACGGCAGAGCTGGTGTTGTTGAGATCGCCCACGGCATGGTCACAGGTGCGTATCGCCATGGGGCAGGGGGTTTCTCTTGGATGGGAGGTGCTCGACTTGCTGCCTCCCGACTGTCGATGGTATGGATGTCACTCCCAGCAGCCTGGGCCAGGGAGTTTTCTGCAGCCCTGAAGCACACTGCGGAAGGTCTTGCCCTGGACGTCGGGTTCTGTTCTACCGGCGTCCAGGGCAGAGGTGCTTGTCGGTAGGTTGTGTTACTAACTTCAGCCTGTCATACCATTGCCGGCTTTAATCGAACCTTGATCTCATCGCATATCCGTGCCTATATCCGGCTCATTGTCTCATGACCTTTCTATCGGTAAGCGTCTTGTCCCTGCATCATTCGGCTCTCTTTTTTTTCTGGGCTATAGCCTTTCGATGAAGTAGCGCAATTCATCCCGGGTTCTCCCCAGCTTCCTTTGCAGTCTGCCAAGCAGTTCATCCTCCTCTCCTTCGACGTAGTGAAGGTCGTTCTCGGTCAGGTTGCTATAGATGTGCTTGATCTTGTCTTTCACCTCGTTCCACTCACCGTTCAGCTTGAGGTTGGCCATGATGGTTGCTTATAGGGTGTTCTGCTGGCTCAGGGATGCACACTGCTGCGGACGGGCCCGTTCTACATGACCTTTGCTGACTTGCCGTCAGGTGTGACGAGAATCACTGTTTCGAGGGTTGGTCGATTGCGTCGGTCTGCCCAGTCAGTGGGCCCACCATTGAATCGGAAGATAAAGTCCATGGCTGTATTCCGGGCCAGACTGCTTTCGCCACCTGCTTGGTGCATGCAATCTGCCGTTGAATTGCGCTTCACGCTGCCATTGATTTCCCCGGCTCTCATCATCGCCAGAATCGTGGCGCGCATCTGAGCGTCGGGAATTGTCTGTGCTGAAACCGGGGCGTCGAGAACCAGCCAGATGGATGAAGTGGTGATCAGGAGTCGACGCATAGCTTCGTGTGCGTACTGATTAACCATGGTGCGACTGGCAAGCCGGCTCAAGGGCTTCAGCAGGTATGCCACAGATGTGCGGCGACGAGTTTGTCGATCATGAGGATTTATTTGTTGTCTGTTCGTGAGAAAGGAGTATCACGGATGTATGCATGGATGGCCACAGCCATTGGATGCCAGCGCCACTCTAAGGCTTAATCCACGCGAGTCGTTTTCTGTCCGCCTCTTTGGCATGCTCCGTGGCGCGCATCTGAGAATCCTTCGTTGGCGCTAACTGTCGGAATCCGTGCGGAATGCGTCTCCCTGCCGTCGGGCCCGCACGCCGCCGTTCACCCTGTTCCAGACAGCGGTTCAATGGCGCATGATGAAGTGCGCCCTCCCCAACCTGGGGGCACCTTGAGCCACCGCCTGCGCCGCTCTCTGGCGATCGATCCCACCACGGAGATGCGCATGGCGCCACTACAGCGAACTGGAGTGGAAGGCCTAGGAGTTTGTTGCCGATAGAGCAGCAGCCCGGCTGACACGGCGAACTCCACCCCTGAGCTGAACTGCTGCGGCTTTTTTCTTCTGGTGAGCATGCCCGTCGTCGTAGGGCTGAATCAGCCCTGGC
>QLAH01000163.1_pt1 | contig 54353 bp, 44 predicted proteins | sample 4693081 | NCBI WGS metagenome assembly QLAH01 (sample SAMN09425401, study PRJNA476045) | Lake water metagenome, whole genome shotgun sequencing project. | reverse complement strand
CCTACTCACCGGATCTGAACCCGATTGAGCAGCGTTTCGGGACGATGAAGCGTCAACGCTGCAACGAGCCACATCAATCCTTGGATGAACTGGTTATGTCGTTCTGTTAATTATTGAAGTGACTATAAATTTGAGCCTCACAACCTCCGAAAATTCCCGAAATTCCCGAAATTCCCGAAATGTCTGCAATTCTCGAAATGCCTGAAATGCCTGAAATTTTGGTTAGGCAAGGGCTAATCAACAGGTTGAGTCAGGAATGGGATGAGTTCCCGTAGCGCAGCCGTTCCAATTGTTGGCGCACGGCATCGTTCAGGCGGCTGCTTAAAAATCGACCGGTGGCGCTGCGGTTCGATCGCTGGCGACGACGCACCTGCTGTTCCGCTAGCTCAATGTCATGCAAGAGTTGTTGCACAGACATCCATTCGGCTCCATAGCCGATCGTGGTCATCTGTTGGGCCCGATCAGACGTGGCCACAATCACGCGGCGGCGGGCCCGATCGGCCTCGCGACTGTAGAGCGCACAGGCCCGCTCAATGTAGGTATCCGCCGTTTGACCAAACTCGGTGTAATGCACCGTCAGGTGGTCGGTGACGGTTTCCATGCTGGCCCGATCGGGCCGGTATTGCGCATCGAAAACCAGGCAGGTGGCAAACGCCCGATAGGCGCTGTAATTACACAATTCCTGAATCAATTCCCAGCGAGCGGCTTCCAGATCGTCGCGCTCCAGATGGTGGTGCATCGAGCGCTTTCGCATTTGCGACCACTGACCGATAGCATTGTAGCCATCGACAAAAAGAGTCGCCTCATGCGATCGGGCAGTCACAATGGTTGCCTACACTTTGCTTGCAAGGGGGGTCGCAAATTATCTTAATACGAGGACTCCCCCCGTGCGGTATCGGGCGTATCTTGCCAGATATCGATGTCAGATATTGATGATCGCTCCACGAGCCTGTTTGCCCTGAGTTATTGCCCTGAGTCATTGCCCTGGGTATCTGTTCTGTAATTGATCCTGTAATTGATTGCGATTGACCGATTTTGGAGCGATCGCCCCCTCTTTCCTTCATGCCCAACCCCAATCACTACGACATTTTGCAGATTGATCCCGCGGCCACGGCCAACCAGATCAAGCAAGCCTATCGCCGACTGGTCAAGCAGTTTCACCCGGACTGCAATCCTCACTTGCCCAACACGGATCAGATTGCGGCGATCAATATTGCCTACGAAGTGCTGAGCGATGCGCGGCGACGGGCGGCCTACGACGTGGAACTGCGCTATGGCGATTCGGCGGTGGCGACGGGCGATCGGGCATCCCGCCACACCAGCACCCCCCCGCAACCCACGCGCCGCCCGGCCCGAACCACAGCGGAGACGGATCTGGAGGTTTGGTTGCGTCGCGTCCATACGCCAGTCGATCGCGCCATTCGGGAAATCGCCCGATCGCTCAAAGGCGCGATCAACGCCCTCGCGGACGATCCCTACGACGACCAACTGATGGCGGAATTTGAAAGCTATTTGGAACGGATGACCACCGCGCTCGATCGGGCCAAGGCCACCTTGCAGTCAATGCCCAACCCCCGCAGCACCGCTGGTGTAGCCGCCCATTTGTACTACAGCCTCAGCCATTTGGGCGATGGCCTCGGCGAGCTGGCGTACTTTCCCCTCAGCTACGACGAAACCCGCCTACACGACGGCCAGGAATTTTTCCGCGCCGCCGAAGGCCTGCGCCGCGAAGCCAAGGAAGCGGTCAAGGCGATCGGGCACTAGGGCGTGTTATTCAGATCGCCGCAAACCCGGATGATCGCGTTCTCCTAATCAACTGGTCGTAGGGGCGGGGTCTCCCCGCCCAGCCCCCGCGATCCCTGATGTTTCCAGTGGTGCGACAGGTTTGTGGCGATCATCGCTCGGGTCAGGGTTGGGAGACCCAACCCCTACGGCGACGAAATTGATGACACGCCCTAACCTGACCTGATGTGAATTTAGGTGACGCGGTGGGGATCGCTTTCGGCGGTGTAGTCGATCGGCATCACCCCTTCCACGTTTTCGTAGGGGTGGGCAATGATGTAGTGGCTCATCACCTGGCCGCCGTAAACCTCTTTCGCCGCTTTAATCCCGGCTTCCATCGCGCGCTCCACTTCCGAAACCGGGCCGCGAATGGCAATGAAGAAGTTGCCCTTTTCCGCTTTGTCGAAGGAGACCAGGGTGACACGCGCCCCTTTCACCATGGCATCGGCAGCGGCCAGAATGGAGGGAAAGCCAAGGGTTTCAATGGTTCCGACGGCAATGGGCATGGGGAAAATTCGGTGAGAGCGTGGCAGCACAGGGCGGAGAATCGCGCCGGTGAATGGCAAAAGTGTAGCGCGATCGGGTTCGGTCGTTTCGCTCGTGATGGCGAAAATTATGGGAGCCGATCGAGCACTGCGCGACGATCGCGGCCGGTTCCATCTCCCACGGACACCCCACAACCGATCGCCAATCAGTTGCGCAAACATCAAAGGTCGATCTAGATTAAAGCGCTACAGTTTCTTTAGAATTAGGTTTGCTGACGTTCTATCAGGCTCGAATCCCTTTGGCGACCCGTGCAACACTCCAGGCATCCGTACGACTCGATGAATGACGATGGGGTCTGGCGGATGGTTGCACCGGCCGATTGACCCAACCCGAACGATCATCCCCGACTGGTCAAGCCTCACTCGGTTGGGTTGTTGGACTTGCGATCGCTCCCGATCGCCCTAGCCCCGATCGCTCCTGCATGATCCCTGCGCGACCCCCGTCGCCGGTTGCGTCCCCGATCCGCCGCGTCGCCAATCAGTAGTTGCCAATACAACCAGCACAACCTCATTCACCGGACAATTCAGTTAGCCCTCCGGCTTTGTATTCCGGTTGTTTGGCCGAGGACTTTAGACCAAGCTCAACACACGGTCTTTAACCCAGTCATAACGCAAATTCTGTAGCTTCGATCGGGTGTGATCGACGCAGGCAACGGCATCTCAAATTGTCGTTGTGGCTTGATCACCTCCGTTTGCTGTTTTCTTAACCACCCCCGAGCGCACAGTTCACCTGATCCACTATGAGTGACCGCACCACCCAAGCCCCTGTGTTTTCCAGCAATCCGTTGCCGGTGATGCCGGAATCCGGGTTGCGCTACCTAACCGAGGAGCGCGATGCCTGTGGCGTAGGCTTCATTGCCCAGCGCCAGGCCCGAGCCAGTCACGACTTGGTGGAGAAGGCTCTGATTGCCCTGGGGTGCATGGAGCACCGGGGCGGTTGCAGTGCCGATCGCGACTCCGGCGATGGCGCTGGGTTGATGACGGCGATCCCCTGGACGCTGATTGAGAAGTGGGCAGACGGCCGATCAATCGATCGCGATCGCACGGCCGTGGGGATGCTCTTCTTGCCCTTGGAACCCAGCAAGCTGGCGGCGGCGAAGGATGCGATCTCCCAAACGATTACCGACGATGGCTTGACGCTGATCGGTTGGCGCACCGTGCCCACGCGACCGGACACCCTGGGTGTGCAAGCGCGTGAGAATTTGCCCGCGATCGAGCAGGTGATTATTGAGTCCACCCTAACCGGCGATGCGCTGGAACGGCAACTCTATCAACTGCGCCGCCGGTTCGGAAATGCGGTGGTGAAGGCCCTCGGTGAGGATGATACAAAAGTCACCTCCCAGTCCGTCGGGTTCTACGCATGTTCCCTGTCGAACCACACGATTATTTACAAGGGGATGGTGCGATCGGAGGTTTTGGGTCGCTTCTACCCCGACTTGACCCACCCCGACTACACCAGCGCCTGGGCGGTCTACCACCGACGCTTCAGCACCAACACAATGCCCCGTTGGCCCCTGGCGCAACCGATGCGGATGCTGGGTCACAACGGCGAAATCAACACCCTGCTGGGCAACCTGAACTGGATGCTGGCCAAGCAAGCGGATTTGGCCCATGAAAATTGGACGGCGGAGCAACTGGATGCGCTGAAGCCGATCGTCAGCTACGAAAACAGCGACTCGGCGAACCTGGATAATGCGCTGGAACTGCTGGTGCAATCGGGCCGCAGCGTCTTGGAAGCTGTCACCCTGCTGGTGCCGGAAGCCTACGAAAATCAGCCGGATTTGGCGGACTACCCGGAAATCGTCGATTACTACAACTACTATCGCGGGGTGCAAGAACCCTGGGATGGCCCGGCGTTGCTGGTGTTTGGCGACGGCAAGATTGTGGGCGCAACGCTCGATCGCAACGGCCTGCGACCCGCGCGCTACTGCATCACCCGCGACGACTACATCATCGTTGGCTCGGAAGCGGGCGTGGTGGACGTTCCGATCGAAAGCATCATCGAAAAGGGTCGTCTCGGCCCCGGCCAGGCGATCGCCGTGGATCTGGAAGCCGGTGAAGTCCTGAAAAATTGGGATCTGAAGCTGAAGGTAGCTCGCCAGCATCCCTACGGCGACTGGGTGCGCGAACACCAAAAGCAGCTCACCACCCAACCCTTCGCCACGGGCAAAACCCTGGAAGAGGGCAGCTTGCTGCAACACCAAACGGCCTTTGGCTACACCGCCGAAGACTTAGATCTGGTGATTGTGGACATGGCCGCCAATGGCAAAGAGCCAACCTACTGCATGGGCGATGACATCCCCTTGGCGGTGCTCTCGACCCGGCCGCACTTGCTCTATGACTACTTCAAGCAGCGCTTTGCCCAGGTGACGAACCCGCCGATCGACCCCCTGCGCGAAAAGCTGGTGATGTCCTTGGAAATGCACCTGGGTCGGCGCGGCAACCTGCTGCAACCCGCCCCGGAAGCGGCCCGCCTGCTGAAGATCAGCTCGCCCGTGCTGAATGAAACGGAGCTGGGCAAGCTGTCCGAGTCGGGGACGCAAGTGGCCACCCTCTCGACCCTGTACAGCACGGCCGATGGCCCGGCGGGTCTGCGGGCGGCGATTACGGCCCTGCAAGAACAGGCTGTGGCAGCGGTGCAAGGTGGGGCGGAAATCCTGATCCTGAGCGATCGCCCTGAAGCCCTGTCGCCGGACACTACCTACATTCCGCCGCTGGTGGCGATCGGCTCAGTCCACCACCACTTGATTCGCCAAGGGATGCGGATGCAGGTGTCGATCGTGGCGGACACGGCCCAATGCTGGAGCACCCATCACTTTGCCTGTGCCGTTGGCTTTGGCGCGAGTGCGGTCTGCCCCTACTTGGCGTTGGAAACGATCCGCCACTGGTGGAGCAGCGATCGCACCCAAAACCTGATGGGCAATGGCAAGCTGCCGGCGATCTCGATCGAGCAGGCCCAGGCCAACTACCGGGCCGCCGTGGAAGCCGGGTTGCTGAAGATCCTCTCGAAGATGGGGATTTCGCTGCTGGCTAGCTACCACGGGGCGCAAATTTTCGAGGCGATCGGGATCGGGCGCGAGCTGGTCGATCTGGCCTTTGTCGGCACGCCGTCGCGCGTCGGCGGCTTGGGTGTGGCGGAACTAGCCCAGGAGGTGATGACCTTCCATGCGGCGGCCTTCCCGGAGCTGACCGGCAAAAAGCTGGAAAACATGGGCTTCGTCCAGTACCGCAAGGGCGGCGAATACCACATGAACTCGCCGGAAATGGCCAAGGCCCTGCACAAGGCCGTGGATGCCTTCAAGGCCCAAACGCCCGAGGGCGAATGGATGCCCGGTGCGCAAGCCCTCAGCACCGAAGCCTACGATCACTACAGCGTCTACAAGCGCTATTTGCAGCAGCGCACCCCCACGGCCCTGCGGGATTTGCTGGACTTCGACACTAGCCGCAGCCCGATTTCCGTGGACGAGGTGGAGCCGATCGAATCGATTCTGAAGCGGTTCTGCACGGGCGGCATGTCCCTCGGTGCGTTGTCGCCGGAAGCCCACGAGGTGCTGGCGATCGCCATGAACCGAATTGGCGGCAAGTCCAACTCCGGCGAAGGCGGCGAAGATCCGCGCCGCTACACCACCCTGAGCGATGTGGATGCAAACGGCTTGTCGGCCACCTTCCCGCACCTGAAGGGCCTGCGGAACGGTGACACGGCCAGCTCCGCGATCAAACAGGTGGCTTCGGGGCGCTTTGGCGTGACCCCGGAATACCTGATGAGCGCCGAGCAAATCGAAATCAAGGTGGCCCAAGGCGCGAAACCCGGTGAGGGCGGTCAGCTCCCCGGCAAAAAGGTCAGCCCCTACATCGCCATGCTGCGGCGATCGAAGCCCGGCGTGACCCTGATTTCGCCGCCGCCCCACCACGACATCTACTCGATCGAAGATTTGGCCCAACTGATCTTTGATCTGCACCAAATCAACCCCCGGGCCAAGGTGTCCGTGAAGCTGGTGGCCGAAGTGGGCATCGGCACGGTGGCTGCCGGGGTGGCCAAGGCCAACGCCGACGTGATCCAAATTTCCGGCCACGACGGCGGCACGGGAGCCTCGCCCCTCAGCTCGATTAAGCACGCCGGTAGCCCCTGGGAATTGGGCTTGGCGGAAGTGCACAAGTCCTTGCTGGAAAACGGCCTGCGCGATCGCGTCCTGCTGCGTGTTGATGGCGGCTTCAAGACCGGCTGGGATGTGTTGATGGCGGCGCTGATGGGCGGTGAAGAATTCGGCTTCGGGACGATCGCGATGATCGCCGAGGGCTGCATCATGGCCCGCGTTTGCCACATGAACACCTGCCCCGTGGGTGTCACCAGCCAACAGGAACACCTGCGCAAGCGGTTCCCCGGCATTCCCGACCACGTGGTCAACTTCTTCTACTTCGTGGCTCAGGAAGTGCGGTTGTTGCTGGCCCGGTTGGGTTTCCGTCGCCTCGATGAGGTGATTGGGCGCGCCGACCTGCTGAAGCGGCGCGACGATGCCAGCCTGACCAAGACCCAGGCGATCGACCTGTCGATCTTGACCAACCTGCCTGACACGCGGGCCGATCGCGCCTGGCTGAACCACAGCCCCCGCCCCCACAGCAACGATGTGGTGCTGGACAACGCGATCCTGGGCGATGAGGACATCCAACGGGCGATCCGCCACCAAGGCTCGGTCACCAAGACGATCAAGATCGTCAACACCGATCGCTCCGTCGGCACGCGGGTTTCGGGCAACATTGCCAAGCGCTACGGCGACAGCGGCTTTGAAGGGCAGCTAAACCTCACCTTCGTGGGCAGCGCCGGCCAGAGCTTCGGGGCGTTCAACGTCACCGGCATGAGCCTGACCCTGATCGGCGAGTCCAACGACTACGTGGGCAAGGGCATGAACGGCGGCGAAATCATCGTCCGGCCGCCCGCCGAAGCCACCTTCGCCCCGGAACACAATGCGATCGTCGGTAACACTTGCCTCTATGGCGCAACCGGCGGCGTGCTCTACGCCAGCGGTCGGGCCGGTGAGCGGTTCGGCGTACGTAACTCCAAGGGCCAAGCGGTGATCGAAGGCGCGGGCGACCACTGCTGTGAATACATGACCGGCGGCACGATCGTGGTGCTCGGTTCCACGGGTCGCAACGTGGGCGCAGGCATGACCGGCGGTTTGGCCTACTGCTACGACGAGGACGGCAGCTTCCCCGGCAAGGTGAACGGCGAAATCGTCAAGATCCAGCGCGTTTGCACCCCGGCGGGCGAAGAGCAACTGAAGACGCTGATCGAAGCCCACGCCGAAAAGACCGGCAGCCCGAAGGCGAAGGCGATTCTGGCCGACTGGGCGAACAGCTTGCCCAAGTTCTGGCAAGTCGTACCGCCGTCGGAAGCGAACACGCCGGAAGCCAGCGCCAACCCCGCCGAGGAAAAGGTGGCCGCAACGGTTTAATCTCAGTTTCCTAGGGCGATCGGGTGGCTGATTGCTGCCCGATTCCTTGACCCCAGTTGGTCGCTCATTCAGGGCGATCGGCTGGGGTTATCCTTTAAACAACAGGACTTATCCTTCCCGTAGTTTTGCCAACATGGTCGATCCATCAGCATCCATAGAAGCAGAGGAACTGCCAGAGTCGCGACATGCCGCCACCGATCCACAAAAATGTCGCAACATGGCAGAGAAGTACGATTGGACATTGCTCAGAGTTGAGAAAACTGGCGATTGTATTTTGAAGGTGAATTGTGTTTTTGCCGGTGAAACTGAGTTTCCCAACTACACCCCTGAAGACTGAGGCAGACCATGGGACGCTACATCATTTTCAAAACGGAAACGGCCGACGCGGAAGGGTGGGACGATCGGCAACTGATGCCCAGCGGTAGCCTGACGGATATTTTGGCTGAGTATTACGATGCGTCTCAGCGCCCCTTGCCTCAACCGGGTTATCGATTGCGCGATTATGTGCGAGTTGAGTCGGCGATCGATCCGCAATTTCCCGCCGCCAGCACTCACAGCCGCCTCAGCAATTGGCAAGTAACGCGGGTCGAGGTCTACGAACCCCGGGACATGGGTAGCGCGTTTGAGGCGATCGCTGTCTGTTTTTGTCAGTGGGTTCCGATCCCCGCCCCGATCGAACCCTTACCAGCTATCCATGCAACCCAGGGGGTTGGTTTCCGCCTGATTCCTTAACCTCAGTTGGTTGCTCATCCCAGGCGATCGACTGGGGTCATTATTTGTCAATTCGATCTTCGGGTAGGGTGTTTGGGAAAACGGTACGATCGTGATCCAATCAGCTCAATTGAATTCCCACACACTTCATTGATTTTGTTTAAGGTGCATGGAGTTGATTGCACAAAATAAGTGATCGGCTTCATGCCTACCAATACAGAAGTACACTATACAATCAATCCAGTAAAACATGACTGATCTTTTATTTCATGGTGTAGCTTCATACAGAATTAAGCTAGGTCATTATAAACCGAGTGTTGATGGAGAGATATTAGACATTTCTTTCGAGAAAGTAGATCAACAGTTTGATCTAAAAGTTCAAAAGTCGAATTTAAGAGTTGAACTTTTGCCAACAGAAGACACAGATTTTATTTTATATCTGGAAACCGATTTCTTTGATTCAGATCAGTCATCGGCCAAACAATGGTTTTCTGATTATCAATCATCGCTGTTTTCAATTTTCTTTGTAAGAATTAATAGCTTGCAGAGTGACTTGATTCTGAAGCCAGCTAAACCTCCTGAGGTTTTTCCTGTGCAGTCAGGGACTTTCCATCTGGTTGCAGGATCGTTGTCAGGTTCAGTTTTAGGATTTTATAGTTCTAGTACCCTCTCGGAGAAACTAAAAATTCTAGGTAGCGACTTCTTGTTTCTAGGCCTTAACCGGTTTATGGAAAATCCAAGGCTAAAGATCTTATGCCAGCAGTACAGCTTTTGTCTGCAATGCGAAAACTCTACTGCGCGCTACCTGTTTTTTTATAGTTTACTTTTCCAAATCAATGGCAATGATCGTCAAGCCAAGGCTGATGAACTTATTAGAAACACCATCCAAGAAGCTCATGCTCGACATGAGAATATTACAAATCAAGAAATGGCGCTATATAATAAAGAAAATGAGCCTATCAGTAATATTGACAAATCTGAAACTATCTACACTTGCTTGAGAAATGAAATTGCTCATAGAAGAATTTCACGAACTCGCCATGATGGTGTTGTTGAAATTAGGAATTTAACCTTAGAGCATACAGAGCGAGATATTAGGGAAAAATATGTAAGATTTCTAGCCAGAATTGTGCAACTTGCTATTCTCCAATTGACATAAATTACGGCTGACGATATTTCGCCTGATAACCGTTTTGGATCGGGGATTGTTGGCAGTGCGTGGAAGTTTCCATCAGGCGCTTCGTGATGCCGTTTGCAGGCGGGAAACTGCAATGAACTGGGACGATCGGGGAGCGGGTGGCCTGATAGGCTAGGGGGATCGCTTTGCCTGGAAGGCGCTCACGATGACCGCTAACGTCCCTGCCGGTTTGCCCGACCTCGATCGCCTGACCCTGCGCCAACAGATTGCCCAAATGGTGGTGGTGCGGGCTTCCGGGTTTTTGCTGGATCCGCAAATTCGTTATCCCGCCTGGGAGCCGATCGCCCCGGTGCTGGAATCTTGGATTGGTGAGTTGGGCGTGGGTGGCGTGATTTTGCTGGGGGGTAGCGCGGCGGAAATTGCCCTGCGCACCCATGAGTTTCAGGGCTGGGCGCAAATTCCCTTGCTGATTGCGGCGGATATTGAAGAGGGCGTGGGCCAGCGGTTTGCGGGGGCGACCCAGGGGCCGCCGCTGATGGCGATCGGGGAGGTGGCGCGGCGGGATTTGCCCCAGGCGATCGAGCTGGCGCGGGAGTTTGGGGCGCTGACGGCGGCGGAGGCGCGGGCGATCGGCCTGAACTGGCTGCTGGGGCCCGTGGTGGATGTGAACAACAATCCCGATAACCCGGTGATTAATGTGCGATCGCTTGGCGATGATCCGGCGATCGTTGGGCAGTTGGCGGCGGCGTTCATCGCGGGGGCGCGGCAGCGGCCGATCCTGACAGCGGCCAAGCATTTTCCGGGCCACGGGGACACGGCGATCGACTCTCACTTGGACTTGCCGACGATACCGCACGATCGGGCGCGGTTGAATGCGATCGAGCTGCCGCCCTTTGCCGCCGCGATCGCCGCCGGGGTGGATGCGGTGATGAGCGCCCACCTGCACATTCCCGCCCTGGATCCGACCTATCCCGCCACCCTGTCCCGATCGATTCTCACGGATTTGTTGCGGACGGAACTGGGCTTCGAGGGCTTGATCGTCACCGATGCGCTGGTGATGGGGGCGATCGCCCGGCGCTATGGGGCCAACGAAGCGCCCGTGCTGGCGGTGGAAGCCGGAGCCGATATTCTATTGATGCCCGTCGATCCGCCGGGGGCGATCGAGGCGGTGGCCCAGGCGGTCGAAACCGGCCGGATTGCGCCGGAGCGAATTCGCGAATCGGTGGCGCGGATTTGGCGATCGAAGGCCCGGCTGTTTGCGCCGGAACCCCCCGCGATCGAGCCGCCCCGAGCGATCGAGCTGCGCCGCCACCTGGCCCAGCCCGCCGCCCAAGGGACGGTCGATCGAATGCTGCTCGCCAGCCTCCGCAGGGGCAACGGTGTGTTGACCATTCCCCAGGCCGCCGCCCCGGCCGATCGCACCCTGGCGAATGAAGATCTGGAAAACCTGGGAACCCTGGCGGAGGTGGCCCAAGCGGCGGCCCCACCGGTCAAGATTGCGCGAAATCTGATCGCGATCGACGACGCGATCGCCAGCGACTTCCTGGGTCAGTTTGTCCCGGCGATCGCCTGGCCGCGCCAGTGGGGGATCGGGCAATTGCAGATTATCGATAGCTACAGCCCGATCGCCCCCGAGTCGATCGGCGAGCTGGCGGCCCAAAGCACCACCCTGCTGCAAATCTTCGCGCGCGGGAATCCGTTTCGCGGCAGCGCCGGCCTCACCCAAGGGGCGATCGCCTGGCTCGCCGCCCTGCGGGAGGCCGGAACCCTGACCGGTGTGATTTTATACGGCAGCCCTTACCTGCTCGATCGACTGCAACCGCTGCTGGGGAACGATATCCCCTATCGCTTCACTTACGCTCAAATGCCGCGCGCACAAGCGATCGCCCTCAGCAGTCTGTTCGATTTGCCCCAAGCCGGAGCTTCTGAAAATCGCGATGTATGATTGAATTAACACCGGCCCGGCGGATCCAGTCCAGTCCGTCGATGTTCGGCGCGCCCCTTCACTCAAGTTCCTATGCCGATCGCGAACAGCAAGCTCGTTTTAGGTGCAACGGCCGCAGCGGTCGCTGCGGTCACGCTGACGGGCGCGGGCATTCACCTTTCGCAAGGTCATGCATTTTTTCAAGAGAATCCGAAGGAAGTCATTGACGAAGTTTGGCAAATTGTCGATCGGCTCTACGTGGATGGCACGTTTAACCAAGTTGATTGGCAAGCCATTCGCAAAGACTACCTAGACCGCGACTACACCCAACCCGAAGCCGCCTACAAAGCGATTCGGGAAATGTTAGAAAAACTCGGCGATCCTTACACGCGCTTCATGGATCCCGATGAATTTAGAAATATGCAAATCGACACGTCCGGCGAGCTGACGGGCGTAGGGTTGCAACTGGGTGAAGATAAGAAAACCAAAGAATTGGTCGTGGTCTCCCCGATCGATGGGTCGCCCGCCGCGAAGGCCGGGATTTTGTCGAAGGACAAGATCTTGGAAATCGATGGCAAATCGACCAAGGGGATGGATATTAACGCTGCCGTGAAGCTGATTCGCGGCCCGGTGGGCACGCAAGTGGTGCTGACGTTGCAACGGGGCGATCGCACCATCAGCTACACCCTGGAGCGGGCCCGCATTGAGCTGCACCCGGTGAGCTTCAGCGATCGCCCGAAGGATGGAGCCGCCCCGATTGGCTACATTCGCCTGACGCAATTTAGCGCCAACGCCGCGACGGAAATGCGCGACGCGATCCAAAAACTGGAATCGCAAAACGTGTCGGGCTATGTGATGGATTTGCGATCGAACCCCGGCGGCTTGCTCTACGCCAGCATTGACATTGCGCGCATGTGGCTGAACGACGGGGCGATCGTCTCCACGGTCGATCGCAACGGCGAGACCGATCGCCAGCAGGCCAACCGCACCGCCCTGACCACGAAGCCGCTGGTGGTGCTGGTGGATGGGGGTTCGGCCAGTGCCAGCGAAATCCTGTCGGGGGCGCTGCAAGACAACAAACGCGCCGTGTTGATCGGTACAAAAACCTTTGGCAAAGGCCTGGTGCAGTCGGTGCGCAACCTGGGCGACGGCTCGGGCATGGCGGTGACGGTGGCCAAATATCTCACGCCCAGTGGCCGTGATATTAATAAGCACGGCATTGACCCGGATATTAAGGTGGAATTGACCGACAAAGAACGGGAATTCCTGAGCGAAAACCGCGACAAAATTGGCACGCTCGAAGATGCTCAATACGCCAAGGCCCTAGAGGTATTGCAGGCGGAAATTGCCAAGACTAGCAGCGGGACACGCGCCGCTGCTCCGCAGTAATCCATGACGGGCGATCGCTCTGGATCTGGGGCTAAGTCTGACGCTGGTTTGGGTTCTGGTTTGAATTCTGGGTTTTATATTGTGCGGTGTGCGGACGATCGCTGCGAAATTGTGGCGATCGCCCGGCTTGCGGAGTTGCCCGATCCGCACCCGACGGGCGATCGGTGGGGCCCCTATGGGGAATTGTCGGAGGCGATCGCCAAGCGCGTGGGCCTGATTCGATCGGGCAAATGCCGGCCGATTTCAACGTAAAAATCAGAGTAGAAATCAGATTCAAGACTGGGTTGAGAACTGGGTTGAAACAACCCCAAAAACAGCCATGAACTCGATGAAGTTTGATCGAATTCATAGCCGTTTTTGCAATCCATCGGTTTACGGTTTGTCCTGGTTTGGCGACTTGCCCTTCAGAATGTCGTCCAGGGTTTTGCCCGGTGGCAGATCCGTAAAGACGCGATCGCCCGGCTTCAACCCTTTGAGCACTTGGATTTGATTGCCCAGGGATGGGCCCACCACCACTGGATGGAATTCCGGCTCCTGGGCAGCGTTGGGGATCAGCACGCCGGTACGGCCGCGGTTGGTGACGACGGCCACGGTGGGCACAACGATCGCCTGGGGTAGCCGATCGCCCACAAACACCAAATCCACATTCATGCCCGATCGCAGCACATCCATCCCCGAGGTCAGGGCCACCCGCACTTCAAAGGACGTGACATCGCGCTCGCGAATCGCCTCCGGGGCCACCAGCTTGACGCGTCCCTTAAACACGCGATCGGGATAGGCATCGGCCGTAATTTCCACCGGTTGCCCCAGTTTGATTTGGCCAATATCCACTTCCGGCACGCGCGCCAGCACCTCCAAGCCCCGCGCCAACGCCGCGATCGAGGTTGACGTGGCCCCACTGCCGGAGGAAGCCGACGTGGTGGGAGTCACGAAGGATCCCGGCTCCGCATACTTCTGGGAAATAAAGCCGGAGAAGGGCGCACGCACCACCGTGTCATTCAACTGGGTTTGCACCAGCGCCACCTGCGCCCGGGCTTCGGCCACATCCGCCTGCGCCGCCGCAATATCTCCGACCCGCGACCCATTCCGAATTCGATCGCGCCCCTTTTGGGATTCGGTTAAGGCGGCTTTGGTGCGATCCAAATCGGCTTGGGCGCTGCGGGCTTCCTGGATCAACCCATCAAGGCGATCGCGCTGAATCACGCCTTGATCCGCCAGGGAGCGATTGCGCTCTAGTCGGTCTTTAGCCAGCTCCAGGCGGGCTTGGGCGCTCACCACGTCCGCGCGCGATCGATTAACCCGCGCTTCCGCCTCCGCAATCTCCTCCGGGCGGTTTCCCGTCCGCAACTGGGCGAGTCGTGCCTGGGTGCGCGCCAACCCTGCCTGGGTGCGCGCCAGTTGCACCCGCAACTCCGCATCATCCATGCGGGCAATCAGTTGGCCCTTTTGCACCCGATCGCCCTGTTCCACATATAGCTCCAGCAAGCGCCCCGAGGATTTGGGACTCAAGTTCACGGTCTGAATCGGGCGAATAGTGCCACTCGCGTCAATTTTGACCGTCAAATCTGCCGACGTAACCAACACCGTCAGTTTGGCCAACGGGTCAGCCTTGGGGGCGGTGGTTTGTCGCAGTTGAAACACCCCCCAGGCCCCAGCTCCCACCACGACGGCACTAGCCACCCCCACCAGCGGCCAAAATAGTCGGCGCGATCGGCGCTCCAGTTGATCCAGCTCGCTCAGGGGTGCGGGGCCAGAACCCTGCGCCAAATTGGGGTCAGACTCAGCGGGCGGGTCGATCGAGTCAATTCCCGATCGACCTGCTTCCGGCCGCTTTGCATCAGGCTTAGACTCAAGTTGCACGGGTCGCCACTCAGGACAATGCTCTATTCCTTTCATTATGAAAGGGATTGCTCGAACTGAGCGCAATCCTGCTCAGGTTAGCGACTGGGCGGGGCTTTGACCGGAGTTTGGCCACATTCGCCATCAAAGTTTCAGAAAAAATGGCTAGACCCCTTGGGAATTTCCGATCGGTGTGTTATTCTTGTTTCCCGTGGCGGACATGGGTCGATGCCCGAGTGGTTAATGGGGACGGACTGTAAATCCGTTGGCTATGCCTACGCTGGTTCAAATCCAGCTCGGCCCACCACCGCCTCTGTAGCTCAGTGGTAGAGCGCACCCTTGGTAAGGGTGAGGTCACGAGTTCAATCCTCGTCAGAGGCTTCCGAAAGTTAGTCATTAAATTTCGTCAAAACTTCCCAGCAGAGCAGTTTGGGCGGTTTCGGTGATTCTGGTAGCGTTTAATAGTTCGACTATTTCGACTGCTTTAATTCGTTTAATTTTGTTGAATACCGTCCTAGGGGCTGTCATCAAATACCCAAAACCCTGATTCTTGCGTTGCGAGATCGTGGGGAGCAAGGGGCTTAAGCCCCTTGTCTGGGGCGGTTGGGCTAGGAAAATCAATCATTTTAGTCCCAATCAATTCAATTTGATGACAGGCCCTAAGCCCCTTGTCTTGGGTCGTTGGGCTAGGAAAATTAACCATTCCAACCCCGATCAATCAGATTTGATGACACGCCCTAATGAATACCATCTGAATACCGTCCTAGAGTTTGCCAGTAGAGTTGGCCGATCGCCTAGTCTGCTTCGACGCGGTAGCCCAAATCGGCTAGGCGCGCAGGCGATCGCCGCCACTTGGGTTGGAGCTTGACGTATAGCTCTAGGTAGACTTTGCCGTCGATCAGTTTTTGGATTTGCTCGCGGGCGGCGGTGCCGATCGCCTTGAGCATGGAGCCGCCTTTGCCAATCAGGATGGCTTTTTGGCTGGCACGTTCGATGTGGATGGTGGCGAGGACGCGGGTGATTTTGGGGGTTTCTTCGACCCGATCGATCTCGACGGCGACGGAGTGGGGAATTTCGTCGCGGGCGTGGAGCAAAATTTGTTCGCGGATCAGTTCGCCCATCACGAAGCGCTCGGGGCGATCGGTCACGAGATCCGGCGGGTAGTAGTAGGGGCCGGGCGGCAGGCGATCGATCAGCGTTTGCAATAGCTCATCCATGCCGTCGCCGTGGAGGGCGGAAAAGCGGACGATCGGCCAGCCCCGATCGCCTGCCAATGCTTCGTAGGAGGCTTCGACGGCGCGATCGGTTTGCAGGTCAATTTTATTTAGCCCCAACACCACGGGCACGGGGGCCTGGGCCAGCCATTCCGCCACGAATCGATCGCCCCCGCCGGCTTCCACGGAACCATCGACCACAAATAACAACAGATCCGTGGAATGGATCGCCACGCGGGCGTTGGCCACCAGCACTTTTCCTAGCTCGTGGTGGGGCTTGTGAATGCCGGGAGTATCGACAAAAACGATTTGGGCATCGTCGCGGGTCAAGATGCCGCGCAGGCGATTGCGGGTGGTTTGGGCGATCGGCGAGACAATCGCCACCTTTTGGCCAATCAAATCATTCATTAGGGTGGACTTGCCCACATTTGGCCGGCCCACAATGCCCACAAAGCCCGATCGAAACCCTTCCGGTGCGCTGGGAATGCCGCCCAAGTTCAGCGCGTCCAGCATGGCATCGAGGGAATTGCTCGGGGGCGCATCATCCGCCTCGTCCCAATCTTCCGGCGCAATGGGGCGATCGGGCGTGGCGGCCGCCAGGGTGTCCTGGTTGGTGGAATGATTGTCAATGCCCATACTGCCCCTATTGCGCCTCTGCCTTGGATCGGTCTCGCCGCCTTTCAGTCTACCGCTTTGCGCTGGGACGGTTGCGACCAAGGGGGGACTGGCCCTGAGATCGATCGCCCCCACAAATGGGGCACTATGGCGACACGGGGCGATCGGCCGCGCCCACGGGATCGATCACAGCCGTCCTTCCCGCCATCCCGGTATATCTAGCCGTCGCGCGACATCCCTCAGCGTTCTCTACCCATCCAACATGACCGAGCCATCGACCCTGCCCTTTCCCCTGCCCTCCTCGGACAATCAAGACGATCCCCTCGCCAAGGTGCGCGCCCAGTTCGATCGGGCCCCCTATCCCCGCATTCCGCTCGATCGGCTGCCCAACGAAACCCACCGCTATTGGCACGACTTCCGCACGGCCTACTATCGCCGCCATCAAAAAATTGTCCACACCGACGGGCGACTGATGCTCGATGTGGGCTGTGGCAGCGGCTTTGGGGTGCTCTCCATGGCCCTATCTAACCCCGGCGCGCGGATTGTGGGGGTTGACCTGTCGCCTGCCTCCGTGGACTTGGCTAAAAAACGCTTAGACCATCACGGCCTGGGCGATCGGGTCGAGTTTCACGCCCTCGCCATGGACGATTTGCCGCAGTTGGGTCAGCAATTTGACTACATCAATTGCGATGAATTGCTCTACTTGCAACCGGATCCGGCCGATGGGTTGGCAGCCATGAAAGCTGTGCTCAAACCCGATGGCATTATTCGATCGAATCTCCATAGTTTGTATCAACGATTTGAATTTTTCAAAGCCCAAAGCCTCGCCCATTTGATCGGATTAATGGATGATAATCCGGGTGAAATGGAAGTCGAAGCCCTAGCAGAACTGATGGAATCCCTGAAGGATGATGTTCCCCTCAAGGTCAAAGTCTGGGATTCGGAAAAAGTGAATAATGAACAGCGAATTATGATGAATTTGCTGTTCCAGCGCGATCGCGGTTTTACGATTTATCAATTATTTGACTATATTGCCAGGGCTGATTTGGAATTTGTCAGCATGAGTGATTGGCAATCTTGGGATGTCACTGATCTCTTTAAGGATCCCGAAAATCTGCCCATGGCGATCGCTTTTGGCCTCGCCGAAGCCCCGATCGAAGATCAATTACAGTTTCATGATCTTTTACGATCCAATCACCGACTGCTCGATTTTTGGTGTGGATATCCAGAGATGGCAGCGCCTTGGATCCCCCTAGGCGATTGGGAACCCGAGCACTGGCATGGAGCCAAGGTTTGCCTGCACCCGCAACTCGATACCGAAGCCTTTCACAAAGACTTAAAAGCCTCTGTGTTGACCCATCAAAATCTCAACATGGAGGACTATATTTCCCTCGGCTGGGGATTGAGAACTGTCAGCAGTGCCATTGCTCTCGGTCTTGTGCCACTGCTCCAGGGGACGCAACATTTTGAAGATCTCGCCGATCAATTGCAGCGGGTTCGTCCGGTTGATGTGGTGACGCTGGAGCCGATCGATCGGTCTGAAATTGAGGCTTCTCTACGCTACCTGCTGACCGAATTATCGAATTCGGGCTATGTTCTCGTGGAAGCGGCAGCAGTCTGATACCCGATCGCGCGTTCGCATTCTTTGTTAACCCATTTTCCTCCTCTGAATATGAACCCTGCTGCGGAATCAACTACGGAATCAACTACGGAATCAATCGCGGAATCAACTACGGAATCAGTCAGCGATCGCTACGCCCAAATTCAACGGCAATTTGACCAAACGCCTTATCCCCGTATTGCGATTGATGCTGCACCTGACAGTCAGCCCGAGGAGTTTCATGCCCATGGTTTGGTGACGGCATTTTATGCGCGCGATCGCAAGGTGATTGACCCGCAAGGAATGACCATTCTGGATGTGGGTTGTGGCAGCGGTTTTAAGGCCTTGATGCTGGCCTATTTAAACCCCGGCACAACGATCACCGGTATTGATTTATCTCCGGCCTCGATCGAAGTAGCGATCGAGCGGTTTCGCCGGTTTGAAATGAGCGATCGGGCGCAATTTCAGGTTCTGAATATTGACCAACTCAGCACCCTCAATCAGCAATTTGACTATATCAATTGCGACGAAGTGCTCTACTTAATGGAAGATCCCTTGGCCAGCCTCCAAGCGATCGCTCGCTTGCTCAAACCATCGGGGATCATTCGTGTCAATTTACATAGCCTCAATGAGCGCATTCAAGTGCTGTCTTCCCAGAAATTCATGCGGGAAATTGGCGCAGTCGCACCGGATCTTGATGAAAAAACATCCATGGACTTGGTGGAGCAAGTGGTGCTCGCCCTCAACCCAAGAGCCGTTGATGTGCGCAAAATGTGGGATCGATATAACACCAGCGATCCGGACGTTCGCGCCCGCATTCTTGCTTCCAATTTTATGTTGCATGGCGATCGGGGCTTTAGCGTTCCCGAGGTGTTTGAGTTGGTAGAATCCGCCGGTCTCCAAGCGATCGCCCCGGTTGAACCGCAAGATTGGGACTTGCAAGTGGCGATCGACCAGGACAAACTGCCAGCAGCCCTGCGCCCCAAACTGGACAGCCTCTCCCTCCGCGACCAAATGCATTGGCACGACCTATTAATTAGCCGTAATCGGCTGATTGACCTGTTCTGCTCGCCCCAAGCCTCCTTGGCCGCCCGATCGGCCTGGTCTGCGGCAGAGTTGGCCACCCAAGCCGCCCAAATCCGCGTCACCCTGCACCCCTTGCTGACCACCGAGGCCTTTCGAGCCGCCCTCGTGGATGCTTGTCGCTATCTCAAGCCCCTTGACTTCACCCGCTTTTTAGAACGCACAAAAGGCATCGGTGCTGCCAATGCCAATTTGCTACCGATTTTGGTTCCCTTGCTCGATCGCCCGCAATTGATCACGGACTTGGTTGACCGCTTGCTGATCGTTCGTCCCCTGCACCCGATCGACCAAACCCCGATCGATCGCGCCAGCGCCACCCAAACCGTCTGTGATTTCCTGGCAACCCTCGCCCAATTTGCCTACGTCCTTTGCGAGCAACTCGATTAACTCAACGCCTCAGCAATCTCCCTAGCCACTCCGCCATGGGCAAACGCCTGGAAACCCTACGGTGCTCAAAACCCCTTGAATTCTTACGCCGTCAGCACCCTAGCCCTTAGCTAAACCCCGAAAAAATTTTTTTTGAGCGGGGTTGATATCAAACCCCAAGCACCTGGGTAAGTTTCAAGCATGAGGGGAACAACCTCCCCACCCGCTCAACCTTCCTCCCCCCGACTCTCGAGGAGACTACCCCAATGAAAGCTGAATTTAAGGCCAAGCTGATCCAACACCTCGCTCAACGCCGCAACAGTGAAGAAGGCTTCACCTTGATTGAGCTTCTGGTTGTAATCATCATCATCGGTATTTTGGCGGCGATCGCGCTGCCGTCCTTCCTCAACCAAGCTGCCAAGGCTCGTCAGTCGGAAGGTAGCACCTATGTCGGTTCGCTGAACCGTGCCCAACAAGCGTTCTACGTTGAAAACGGTAAGTTCGCTGCTGACCTGGCAACCCTAAACGCCGGTATCAAAGAAAAGACCGACAACTTTGAGTACAAGACCGTCGGTACTGACACTCAGGCAGAAAGCACCGCTGAAAAGCAACAAGCATCCCTGAAGAGCTTCAAGGGCGTTGTGAAACTGGAAAACCAACAAGCCAAGGCGAGCTTGTGCATCACTGCCAAGGAAAATGAGCCGGCAAGCGCTGCAACCAAGCTGGCTAGCGACGCTACCAAAGACTGCGGACTCTAGGCTGTAGCCGCACGTTACGAATGCGTGTAAGCCTTGAATCGGGTGAGCAATGCTCGCCCGATTTGTTTTTGGGCAGGTTAGGGGCTAGCACTCGCTGACGCTACAACGCGCAGGGTTTGCAGGGTGGGATCGGCGCAACCGGTGCAGTCGCCACCGAGGGCGAGGGTTTGTTGAAGTTGCTCGATCGCCCGCTGATCGACCCGTTCGCCCGGGACGATCGCCGGAATCCCCGGTGGATAGGGACAAACCGACTCGGCGGCAATCCGCCCGATCGCCTGCTCGATCGCCACAACCTCCGTGGGGGCCTGGCTGGCCTCGCGCGGAGTCAAGGGCGCAGAACTGGGCGGCGCGAGGCCGATCCAGGCCGGAAGCAGTGCAGGATCCTGGGGCGATCGCGCGAGGGCTTGCAACGCAACCACCAGGCGATCGCCCTCCTGATCGGTATTCGCCGGAGTCCAGATAAAAGTTACGTGGTGCGGGCTGCTGAGTTCCGCCGTGATCCCCCAGTCCCGATCGAGGATTTCATCAACCTCGTAGCCGTTCCAACCGGGGAGATGCACCGTTAGGCGCGATCGATCCAGAGACTCACCCGCCAAAACCCGCAGGCTGGCATCGTGACCCAGCGCCGATCGCACCCGATCGACCCGATCGAGGGTGGCCGCCCAGTCCGAAAATCCCGAGAGGGCCGCCCGCCGCCGCGCCCCATCCAAACTCGCCATCAATAAATAGCTGGGGCTGCTGGACGTGACCCAGCGCAGGGCCTGCTCCAGCCGCGATCGATCGATCGCCGCCCCGTGATTCAGATGCAACAGCGCCGATTGAGTCAGGGAACCGAGGGTTTTGTGGGCCGAAGCCACCACCAGATCCGCGCCGGCCGCTAGGGGCGACTCGGGTAACGCCGGATGCAGCCCGAAATGTGCGCCGTGGGCCGCATCAACGATCAGAGGAATCCCGCGCGATCGGGTCAGGGCTGCGATCGCCCGCAGGTCTGACACCCAACCGTGATAGGTCGGCGACACGATCACCACCCCCTTGGCCCGGGGATGCGCGTCCAAAGATTGGGCGATCGCCGCCGGAGCCACCCCCGTCGGCAGTTGCCAGGTGCGATCGACCTCCGGCCACACCCACACCGGCCGCGCCCCCGACAGGATCAACCCCGACAGCACCGATTGGTGGGCATTGCGCGCCACGATTAGTTCATCGCCATCGCCACACACCGCCGCGATCGCCGCCGTGATCCCACCCGTCGCCCCATTCACCAAAAAACGCGTCGCCGCCGCCCCAAAGCAGTCCGCCGCCAAGGCCTGGGCCGCCGCGATCGCCCCCTGGGGAGCTGCCCAATTATCCAGCCCATCCAATTCCGTCAAATCCCAGGCCCAGCAATCGCCCCAGGCATCGGCCAACGTCGGGTCGATCGCCCGGCCCTTGTGACCCGGCACGTGGAACCGCCCTGATCGGCGGGCCGCGCGATCGGCCAGCGCGTCAATCAGGGGAGCCGTGCGCTGGCGATCGGCGATCGCATCCAAGCGCGGAAACTGTCCCTCATGGCCCATCAACACCGATCCTGAATTCCACAATCAAATCATCCCGTCATGCCCGTCATTCCGTCAGCCTAGAGCACAATCCACCATGCGCCACACCACCGCCTGGATCGTCCAAGTTTGGTTGTCATTTCTGTTTTCGACCGGCGGCACCGCCCTTTGTATCTATTACTTGCCAGTGGACACCTGGATGAAATTTGCCATGTCGATGGGCTTGGGCTTCACGATCAGCTCAACCCTCACCCTGGCCAAAACCACCCGCGATCAGTATGAAATCAAACAATTGGTCGCCAAGGTCGAAGAAGCCAAGGTCGAGAAGCTACTAGCCCAACATCACCCCACAAGCCAGCTTTAAACCGTGCTCACAACCCATGGCTTGTGAGTTCAGGGCGATCGGCACGATGCGGGTTGCGGGGCTGGCCCCTAGGGCGATCGATCGCGGCGCTGGTGGGTGTGCGATCGCCCAACCGCGCGTGGGCTGCCAAAGTCCGGTACTATAGCTAACTGGATTCCCGAGCAATTTCCCAAGCGTTTGGGTTGACCGACGCGCGATCGGCCTCCCAGCCGCCGCGATCGCCGTCCCCGCCTACTCACCCGATCGATAGCCCGCAACACCAGCACCAGCGAAATGGTACAAGAACGCGTACTTCCTGAAACTCCGACCACCCGCGCCACCGTCACCCGCGAAGAAGGGCTAATGCTCTACGAAGACATGGTGTTGGGTCGCCTCTTTGAAGACAAGTGCGCCGAGATGTACTATCGCGGCAAAATGTTTGGCTTCGTCCACCTCTACAACGGTCAAGAAGCCGTCTCGACCGGCGTGATTCGCGCCCTGCGTCGCGACTCCAACGACTACGTATCCAGCACCTACCGCGACCACGTGCACGCCCTGAGCGCTGGCGTGCCGGCCCGCGAGGTGATGTCGGAGCTGTTTGGCAAAGTCACCGGCTGTAGCAAAGGGCGCGGCGGCTCGATGCACTTGTTCTCGGAGCCGCACCGGTTGCTGGGGGGCTATGCCTTTGTGTCGGAAGGGATTCCGGTGGCAACGGGCGTGGCGTTCCAAAGCAAGTATCGCCGCGAAGCGATGAACGATCCCAGCTCCGATGGTGTCACCGTTTGTTTCTTTGGCGACGGGGCCGCGAACAACGGGCAGTTTTTTGAATGCCTGAACATGGCGGCCCTGTGGAATCTGCCGATTATCTATGTGATTGAAAACAACAAGTGGGCGATCGGCATGGCCCACGAGCGCGCCACCTCCGTGCCCGAAATCTACAAAAAGGGCCCCGCCTTTGGGATGCCCGGTGTGGAAGTGGACGGGATGGATGTGCTGGCGGTGCGCGGCGTGGCCCAAGAGGCGATCGCCCGGGCCCGGGCCGGCGAAGGGCCGACAGTGATCGAAGCCCTAACCTATCGCTTCCGCGGCCACTCCCTGGCGGATCCCGACGAGCTGCGGGCCAAGGAAGAGAAGGACGTGTGGGCCCAACGCGACCCGATCACGCGGTTGGCTAATCACCTGACGGGTGAGGGCTTGGCGACGGCGGAGGATTTGAAGGCGATCGATCGCCGGATCCAAGAACTGGTAAACGACGCGGTGCAATTTGCCCTCGAAAGTCCCGAACCCGATCCGAAGGATCTCTACAAGTACATCTTTGCGGAAGATTAAGCGGTTTTAACACCACCGACTGGCTTCCGACGGCATTACTGAAGCTCAGGCGATCGCCTAGGGGGAATCCTCCAGGCCGCGCCTACACTGGGACAAACGGGCAACCTGTTGTCTCAGTTTTTGTTTCAATTTTTTTGAGATTGGTCTAACGCGGTGCGTTTCAGAGATCAAACGGGTTTCGCAGGTTTCGTCTTAGGGGCTTAGGTGGCAATATGGGCAATCGTTTCCAGGACGCGCCGCTACTGGCCGCCTCGTTGGTGGTGTCCTTGGCGCTGCTGGGGGGTGGCTATTGGTTGGTGAAGTCGAATGGCCTGCTGGCGGATCGATCGCCCATTGCTGCTACTTCACCCTCGGGGCCGCCGCCGTCCTTTAGCGCCGGTGAACAGGTGCTGCTAGCGGACTCGTCGGATAAATTGGCGGCGGTGGCGACGCGGCAGGCGGGTCAGGGGGCAGAGGCGATCGACCTGATTCAAAAAAGCCTGCGCAACCAACCGAACGATCCAGAAGCGCTGATTTATTTGAACAACTGGCAAACGGCTGATCGCCCCCAACGGACGATCGCCGTGGCCGTGCCCACCACCACCTTGCCCGATGTGGCCAAGGAGTTGCTGCGGGGCGTGGCCGAAGCCCAAACGCGCTTTAACCAACAGGCGGCCGGCGACTGGCGGTTGCGGGTGGAGATTGCCGACGATAGCAACCATCCCGGCACGTCCCAAGCCGTGGCCCAGGAGCTGGTAAAGGATCCGGCGGTGTTGGGGGTGGTGGGTCACTTCAGCAGCACGACCAGTTTGGCGGCGGCCAAGATCTATCAGGCGGCGGGGTTGCCGATGATTTCTCCGTCGAGTACGGCGGTGGGCTTGAGTGATTTGGGCGATGCAATTTCGCGAACCGTGCCGAGCGATCGGCAAGCGGGCCAGGCCCTGGCGATGGTGGCGCGTCAGCAATTGAAATTGCAGCGGGTGGCGGTGTTTTTTAATCCCAAAAGTGCCTATAGCCAATCGCTGAAAACCGAGTTTGTGCAACAGTTTTCGGCGGATGGCCAAGGCGAGGTGCAATTGCAGGAAATCGGCACGGAGCCGATCGATGCGCAGCGGGCCCTGGAGCAGGTGAGGGCGAATAACAATCAGGGGGTCGTGCTGTTTGGTCAGCGATCGGCGCAAAACGCTGGCGGGCTGGTGCTGCTGGGCGATCGCCCAACCTTGCCGTCGGAATTGGCGATCGTGGAAGCGAATCGGCAACAATTACCGATTCTGGGCGGCGACTCGCTCTATTCGATCGACCTGCTGAAATTGGGGGCCAGCGCCCAGGGCACAATTCTGGCGATTCCCTGGCACGCGGATTTGCCCCAGTCAGCGGCGTTTGTGCAGGCGACGCGCCGTCGGTGGGGTGGGGATGTGAGTTGGCGCACGGCCATGGCCTACGATGCAACCCAGGCGTTGATTGCGGCGATCGCTGGGGAAGCGACCCGATCGGGTGTGCGGCAAGCGTTGCGCCGGCCGGGCTTTCAGGCGATGGGCGCGTCGGCTCCGGTGCGGTTTTCGGCCACGGGCGATCGGGCCCTGCCCTTGGTGTTGATTACGGTGCAGCCGGGGAATCGATCGGGCACGGGGTTTGACTTTCGGCTGCTGAAATAGGGGTTTCGGGTGGGGGCGTACGGCGGTACGCCCCTACTGTGGCTTTTCGCTAGGGCGTGAGTTGATCGGAGTCGATCGGCTCTGGGGTGGGGGGCGATCGTCGCCAGCCGTGGGTCAGCACCCCTTGGCGCGGGCTAAACAGCAACGACAGCACAAAGAATCCCGAAGCCACCAGCACGATCGCCGGCCCCGATGGCAAGTTGAAAAAGTAGCTGAGATACAACCCCGCCACGCTGGACAAGCAGCCCAACAGGGCCCCGAGGCCCATCATTTGGTGCAGCCGGGGCACGAGCAAATAGGCGGTGGCCGGCGGCGTAATCAACAGCGCCAACACCAGCACCACGCCCACAGCCTTCATGCTGGCGACGATCGTCACGGCGATCGCGGTGGTCAGGCCCCAATCGAGCCACCGCACGGGCAGGCCCGCCGCCTGGGCCCCGAGCCGATCGAACGTGTAAAAGTGCAATTCCTTATAACAAAGGGCGATCGCCCCCAATACCAGTGCCGCCGCCAAGCCCGTGTCGATCAGGTCGCCGCCGGTCACGGCCAGCAGGTTGCCGAATAGGAAGTGGTTGAGGTCGATTTTGTTGTCCTTTTGGATCACCGTGATCAGCACGATGCCCAGGGCAAAAAAGGCCGAGAGCACGATGCCCATGGCCGCATCTTCCTTCAGGGGCGATCGGGTGCGGATGAAGTCGATCGCCGCCGCGCTCACCAGCCCGGCCACCAAGGCCCCCAGGAACAAACTGCCACCCATCGCAAAGGCGATCGCCAGCCCCACCAACAGCGAATGACTGATCGCGTCGCCCAGCAGCGCCATCCGCTGCACCAACAAATAGCTCCCGGTGCAGGCGCAGAGCACGCCCACCACCACCGCCGCCACCAGCGATCGCTGAAAAAAGGCGTATTGCAGCGGTTCCGCCAGCGCGTGCAACAGCCCGTCCATCAAGCGGCCTCCTGAAAAAAGCTCACCCGGCTGCCATAGGCTCGCTGCAAGTTCAGATCGTTCAGCACCAGGGATCGATCGCCCGCCGCCACCAACTGTCGATTCAGCAGCACCAAATCGTCAAAATGCGCGATCGACTCGCCCAAATCGTGGTTCACCACCATCACGACTTTGCCATCGCGGGCCAGGTCGCGGAACAGCTCAAACAAAATCGCTTCGTTGCGGCGATCAACCCCCACAAACGGCTCGTCAAAACAAAACACGTCCGCTTCCTGGGCGATCGATCGGGCCAGAAATGCCCGTTGCTGTTGGCCCCCCGAGAGCTGGCCGATCGGCCGATCGCGCAAATCCCACAGGCCCACCCGCTCCAGGGCCGATCGCGCCGCCTGGCGACTGGTGCTCGAAAAGGGTCGCAGCCAGCCGGTTTTGCGCGTGCGGCCCATCAGGGCCACATCCCACACCGTCGCCGGATAGTCAAAATCCACCTGCGATCGCTGGGCCACGTAGGCCACCCGATCGAGCTGTTGCTGCAACGGCCGATCGCCATAGGCCACCGCTCCCGCCGCCACCGGAATCAACCCCAACATCGCCTTCATCAGGGTGCTTTTGCCTGCGCCGTTGGGGCCCACAATTCCCGTCAGTCGTCCCGGCTGAATTTGCACACTGATATCCCGCAGGGCTTGCACGCTGCGATAGAAGGCATTTAGGTGAGTGATGCTAACAGCATGGGCGTTGGCGGTCATGACAATCTCGCGGGTTTAGAACGGGTCTACGGCGCAGAGGGATCGACAGAAAGCGGTCGGACTTCGATTACAAAATAGGCATCGGCAGACCCGATCGATCACGGTGCTTAGGGAATTTTTTCAGTCAGAAGCCAGACAAACAATTTAAGAAGCGATTTTGAGCCACTCTTCTGAAAATGGTCATGAATGCTTGAGGTGCCAAATCTAAAAAAAAGTCCAGACCACATCCTTAGACATGACCTGAACCCGATCTAGCAGCTACCTATCTCTCACGATATCAAACTTAGAAAGATTGTCGAATTGTCTATGACTATAATTATGAAACGATAATGAAAAATCCGTCAAGTCTCTCGCCAAGGGACTGGCGATCGCGGAAGATCCGGGGATGAAATTAATGTCATTGAAGTCGTTGCAAGCCTGGCCATGGGTCAAGCGGGTGGGCAGCCCGATCGCCCGATCGCCCGGCCACCCGAGCGATCGTCCGGCGGGAATCGGCTGGCGGTGGTGGCTGTGCAGCCTGGGGAGTGGTCTGGTATTGGCGGGTTGCGGGTTGCTCGATCGGCCCGCCGAATCCTCAAAACCGCAAGTCATCGCCACCAGCACGATTTTGCTGGATTTGACCCAGCGCGTGGGCGGCCCAGAGGTACAGGTGACGGGGTTGCTGAAACCCGGCGACGATCCCCATGTGTACGAACCCGTGCCGCGCGATACGGTGCTGATTGAACAAGCAGACGCGATTTTTTATAACGGCTACAACCTGGAGCCGGGCATTATTAAGTTGATTCAGTCGTCGGGCAAGCGCGATCGGGCGATCGCGATCGGGGAGCGCATTCCCCCCCTCTCGTTGCTGAAGGAGGGGGCGAAAGTGCCAGATCCCCATGTGTGGGGCAGTGCGCGCAATGGCGTGGCGATGGTGGCGGCGATTCGTGATGCCCTAACGAAGCTGTCGCCGGAGGATCGGGCGCTGTTTGCCCAAAATGCCGCGCGGTTGACGACGGATTTGCAACGGCTTGATCGCTGGATTGCCGAACAAATTCAAACGATTCCGCCCGATCGTCGCCGCCTCGTCACCACCCACGATGCGTTTCAGTATTACTCCCAGGCCTATGGCATTCCCGTGTTGGGCACGCTGATCGGCATCAGCACCGAGGAGCAACCGAGCGCCCAGACCGTCGCCCGCATCGCCGCCACGATCCGCCAGGCCAAGGTTCCGGCGATTTTTGCCGAAACGACGATCAACCCCGCCCTGATCGAAACGGTGGCGGCGGAAAGCGGGGCCAAGCTGGCTCCCCAAAAGCTCTACTCCGACTCGATCGGGGCGGCCGGCAGTCCGGGGGATAGCTACATCAAAATGTTGGCGGAAAATACGCGGGCGATCGTCCGGGCCCTGGGCGGGCGCGATCGGCCGTTTCCCGAAGCCCCACCCGATCGCCAACCGTAACCCAAACCCAAGCCCCACACCGCCATCTTGGTAGGGGCGCACCGCCGTGCGCCCACCTGTATTCCGCGCTGATATTCCGTGTGCACGCTTGGATCACCCCACCGAAACCGGCTGTAATTCCGTCTGAATCCACTGACGAATGTGGTCATCCACAATGTCAGGAATTTCATCGTGGGGGCAATGGCCAGCCGTTAGAAAATGTTCGGTGATGCGATCGAAATGTTGGTGAAACTGTTGCGATCGCGCGCGGGTTTTCATCCAAGGATCGCCTTCGCCCCACAACAGCAACAATGGGCATTGCAATTTGGCGAGTAAATGATCAACATTTTCGCCGCGTGGAGCCTTGAACACCGAGGCAAAGACTTTCACCGCACCCGCATCACAGGACGGAGCATAAATTTCATCCACCAGCCGATCAGTCACGGCCGATTGATCTAAATAAACCTTTTTTAGGGTTTTGCGAATCGTCGATTTGCGCCGCGCGTTTTGAAATAACAAATAGCTCGGCAGCGGTTGCAACAACACATTCCGAACGAACGATCGAATCGTTTTTTGCACCCAATTGGGTTGGGGTTGCGGTGTGGTTTCCGTGAACGGGCCGGCGCTATTCAACAACATCACCCCGCGCACGGATTCCGAATGGTTCGCTGCCACACAAAGGGACGCATATCCCCCCAAGGAGTTGCCCGCAATCACCACCGGTTTGCCGATCACCGTTTGAATAAAATCCTGAAGCTGGGCTTGCCACAGGTCGCCACTGTAAACCCAGTCGGGTTTGGCCGATCGCCCAAAGCCTAAAAGGTCGATCGCCCACACTTCAAAATCCTGTTGTAAGTCCGCAATATTTTTGCGCCAATGGTCGGTCGATGCGCCAAACCCATGCACCAATAGCAGCGGTGGTCGATCGCCCTGCCCATTCCCCGATCGCACGTAATGCACCGCCTGATCGCGCCACTGCCAAACCTGACTCGGGGGGGCATCCGCCGCCGCCAACAGCGATCGACGATCAGATTCGGGGGCGATCGGAAGATTAACAGCGGTCATGGGCGGAATCATTCACAGTTTGTAAACTTACATAAACATTGTAACGTCAGCCTGAGAATTTGTCGAAAACTCGGGAACCTCCCATGAGTCTAGACCTGTCCTTAGCAAGGGAATCAATCCCATCGGATGCACTCAATAGTGTGACGGTTTCGCGTCATTTTTTGGCTAATGAGTCATCATCATCGACACATCACTACTCGCGATCGTCAGCAATGTCCATCTTCACCTTTTGATGATTGTTCATGACAGCCTTCAACGCCTTATTTGACGAACAAGTTTACCTGTCCCAATATCCCGACGTGGCCGCCGCCGTCCGTGCCCAACAAATTCCTAGCGGCAAGCAACATTTTCTGACCGCTGGTATCCGAGAAGGGCGCACAGCCATCAGCCGGTTTTATAGCGCTCCCTACCGGGAAACGGAATATCGCCAGGCCTATCCCGATGTGGATCGAGCCATTCGATCGGGCGCTTTGGCCTCAGGATTGCAGCACTATATTCAGTCCGGCGGAGGCGAAGGACGCAACCTTTTTCCTCAGGGATTTGACGAAAAGTGGTATCAAAATCGCTACCCTGATGTGGCAACGGCGATCGATGAATTTTACTTCTCATCGGGCCTAGAGCATTACCTGCGATTTGGGCGCAACGAACAGCGATCGGTATCCCCATTCTTTGAGTTTGATTATTTTGGGATCTATCCCGACATCAAAGCGGCCCGCGACAGTGGAGGATCCTTTCTCTCTGCCTGGGATCACTTCAACACGGTGGGCAAGAATGAAGGGCGAATTGCTACATTTTCCGGCACGAAAAGGAGTGATTTGGTGGTCGGAAGTGCGGCCTTCGATACGCTTACTGGGGTTGAATTAGACGTTGGTTCTTGTTTTATAGGTCGAAGCTTACCGGGCGGATTGTGCAAAGAGTATGACTCGACGGGCACCGCAGAACTGGATACGCTAGTGGGCGGGCCGGGAGTTGATACGTTTGAACTGGGACGAGCCTTTTTTGATGCATCGGGGCCAAGGTTTGAGAGTTTTTATCTATCACCAAGAGATCAAGATTTCGCCCGCATTCAGAACTTTGAAGTGGGCAAAGATCGCCTAGTGATGGGCACGAGGCGCGGGCAAGCAGGATTCAGCGCCTTCGGCTCGGAATTCGTCGGTACACCGGAAGGCGTGTACATCTACGCAACGCCGCCCGGCTCGGGTGCCAGTCCGATGGATCGGAATTTGGTGGCGATCGTGGAAGGCGTGGCGGATCCCAGTGATGTACTGGGTAGCACGACGTTTCTGGCGACCGTGTAGGTGGGGGTTTGCCCCAGTTCCATGGTCTTGGGGCATGGCACTGGGGCATGGCCTTGTGAAGTAGCGCGGTTAAATGGCGCGGGCTAACGGCGCGGAGTACTCAGATCGCTGAGCCGATCGAGCAGGGGCTTGGCCATCCAGTTCAGACCCACCTTGATTTGGTGCTCCAGCGTCGGCATCCGGTAGAGGTAGACCAGCCGCCGCGCCGCATAGGCCAGGGGCCCATCGAGTTGCAGGCCCAGGCCCGTGAGGGTGGCGCTGGTGTTGCCGAGGGCAAGCATTTCGCCCAAGTGCTGGTAGCGGAAGGGCAGCAGGGGCCGATCGCACAGGGATGCCCACACGTTCCAGCCCGCATAGTCGCCCGCTTGCAGGGCCGCTTGGCCGGTGCTGGGAACGGGGCTAGCGGTGGGGTCGGCAGCATCGCGCATTTCGGCAATGTCGCCCAGGGCAAAAATTTCCGGGCGATCGCGCGTTTGCAGAGTCGGTTGCACCAGCACTTGATCGCGCTCATTTTTGGCCAGGGGCAGCCCCCGCACCAGGTCGGGTACGCGGTTGCCCACCGTCCAAATCGTCAAATCCACCGGAATGTCTTCGAGGTGGCCCCGATAGTCGAGCATGATCCGATCGGGGCCAATGTCCCGCACGCCCGTTTCCCAGTCGATCCAAATGCCGCGCTCTTCCAGGGCCTTATCCGCCGCTTTACGGTTGAAATTTGGCGAATTTCGGAGAATTTGGTCACTTTTTTCGATTAACCGCAGCCGGCCGCGATCGTTCAGCCGATCGGCCAGCTTGCAAGCCAGCTCGACCCCGCTGTAACCGCCGCCCACAACGGCGATCCGAATTTTGTCGCTGTCCGTGGCTTCCAGGGCGCGTAGCCGATCTTCCAGGCGGTAGGCATCGGCGATCGAGCGAAACGGGAAAGCATAGTCTGCCGCGCCCGGAACCCAATCCATCGGTGTTTCGCAGCCCAGGGCCAACACCAGCCGATCGTAGGTCAATTGCTGCGGCCGATCGCCCCCCAGGGACACTTGCCGCCCATCCAGGTCGATCGCCTCCACGGGAGCCTGCACAAACCGGATTTGCGTGCCCACCAACAATTCCGAAAACGGCGGCGCAACTTCCCAGGATTGCAATTCGCCGGTCATCAATTCGTAGAGCAGCGGCAAAAAGACGAATCGATCGCCCCGATCGACCAGCACAATTTCCGGGCGGCGATCGCCCCAATCCAAGCGATCGAGCCGCAGGGCCGCATACAGACCCCCAAAGCCCCCTCCCAAAATCACAATTCGCGGGCAAGTGGTACTAGCGGTCATAGGAATCACAGGGAAAGAGTCGGTCAATGAGCAGCCAACTGAATGTCTCCAGTGTAAAAAAACCCTGCTCCAAACGGTGCAACGAAAGCTCGATCGCCCCAAATTGGCCGCCGCACGATCGCCAAACCGCCGCCAGCCGATCGCCACACCATCGTCAAACCCGGCTGCCATCCTAGATTTATGGATTCATGCGAGATCGGCTCGCACCTCGATCGCTCCTCCACCCCCCGCCCCCTATGCAAAAGATCGCCCTTGCCCGATCGCCGATCGCCTTCCTCGCGCCCGATGCCCTCTTTGCCGGAATTGATCGCCTGGCCGATCGACTGGGAACCAGCGTCGCCCCCGTCGCTACCCGCGAGCAACTGCAAGCCTGCCCACCCCACAGCCTCGGCCGCGCCTGGATCGATTTGGTCACTGCCAACGGCTATCCCCTGCTGACCAGTGGCCCCCGACGCAAACAACTGCACGACGCGATCCACATCCTCACGGGCTACGGCACCGACGATTGGGGCGAGCTGGAAGTGCAACTCTTTTTGCTGGGCTGCAAATTTCGCTCATTTCATTTGCCAATCATGGCGGGGCTGTTGCGGCGCTTATGGGTGGCCGGCGAGCTAAAGGGGCCTTGGCGCGATCGGGTGTGGGCCGCCTACGATCGGGGCCAAGTCGCCGCAGCCACCTTCGATCCCGACACCTGGCCCGCCGAATACCTGCTTGATATGCCGATCGCGACCGTCCAAGACTGTCTGGGCATTTTGCCAGACTAGGCGATCGAACTGACTCCAACTTTGAACCATATCCTCACTCATCCAACGGGTTGCATCGCTTGCCGATCGACCCGTTTTTTTGTGGGTGAATCCCAGCGAAGTCACGATCAGCAGTCATTGGCGATCGTCTCCAGGTAGGTCGGGCCGGGCTAGCGCTTACCAACTGTTGCCCGTGAGGACAAAGGGCGACCAATAGAATGGGTGGGCGGGGTTGCTCACGTCGCCCGATCGGGTCAATTCCCCTTTCAAAAAGGCGAGTTGGGCTTGGCGCAGGGCTTCGGCTTTGGTCAGCTTCGGGTCGGCGGCGAGGCGGCGATAGAACTCCCGCATCAGCAGGCTGGTGGAGCGATCGTTCACGTTCCACAGGCTCGCCAGGATCGCCTTGGCGCGATCGCCCCGGGTGAAGGAATAGGCCAAACTACTGATTTCTCGACCATCAGCTCCGCTGAACCCCGTTTCGTCGGGGTCGCCACCCAAGGCCGTTTCGCAGGCCGACAGCACCACCAAATGCACATTACCCAAGCCGCGCAGGTCTTCGACTTGTGGCAGTGAAATTTGTTCATTCTTCTGGCCTAAGAGCAGAAAGGATTTGTCTGCACTGACTGGGCTGAAGCTGCCATGGGTGGCCAGGTGCAGAATCCGGTTATTGGACAGGCTGGCGGATCGCAGGCGCTCGTACGTGAAGCTCTCATTCAAGTAGGTGGAGCCGGGATAAAAACCACCTTGGGGATCGGGGCGATCGACTTCCCGGACGATCGCATCGACTTCATCGGCCACATAGGGCAGGGGTTTGAACTGGCCATGGCCCGTGGTGCGCCCAAAGGCGGCGATCCGGCTTTGGTCGGGTGGCTTGAGGCGATCGGTTTTATTCAAATCGCCCAGGGTGACGAAGTTGGCGACGCTGTATTTTTCGGCTAAGTAGCTGTCGCCATCGTGCAAGGCGGCCATGGGGATGTAGCGCAATTCCCGATCGAGCCGAAAAATCAGATGGCGAATATCGTTGGCTTTCAGTTCGGGTTCGAGGGGTTTAATCACCCAGTCATAGAGTTTTCGGCCCAGTTGTTTGGTGGTGTTGGGGTCGGTGTCCGCTGACGACAAGGCGCGGCGAAATTCAAACACCGTTTTCTGAAAATCACTGGGCAACATCACCTCGCGAAAGTTGGCGACTTCGCCTTGGGTTGTCCACAGCACCCACAGGCGGCCGCGTTTGTCGGGGGGTTCGCTGGGGCGCTGCACGATCGTTTGAATCACGATCGTGCCCGGCTGTTGGTTCACCACTTCGGCCGCAGCGGTTCGCAGTTCTTCGGGGTCTTGGATGCCACGTTCTTTGCGTTGGCGAACTTGTTCCGCAACTTGGGCTACGGCCTGTTGAAATTCCTGGGTGAGTTTGTCGTATTGCTGTTGCAAGTCGTTGCAATTGCTGGTGCAGGCGGCTAATTTTTGGGCGAAGTCAATGATTCCATTGTGTTTATTCAAAATGGCTTTTTCGCCATCTGTGAAGCTGATGGTTCCCAGTTCGCTGACGGTGGCTCTTGTGCCTTGGTTGTAATTGCTGATTTCTTGGATTGCCAACAAATCGAGGACACGCCCGGCTTCTACAAATCGCCCTTGATTAATCAATAAATTGGCAAGTATCCGATAAGTGCCAGCAACTTTTTCGGTATAGGCTTTTTGTTGTTCTGGACTGAGGACACGGTTATCTTTGCGAATGGCTTCGTAAACATCAACGGATTTCTTAAATAGGGCGATCGCGGCGATCGGTTGCTGTTGGACTGTGAGCACAAAACCGATGTTATTAAGAGTTGCGCCTTCACCTGCGCGATCGCCCACTTCTTTGCGAATCGCCAGCGCTTGGCGGTAATGCTCCAGCGCTTGCGGGTATTGATCCAAATTGTCGTAAACCCCGCCAATGTTGTTAAGGGTTGTGCCTTCGCCTGCACGAGCGCCCACTTCCTTGAGAATCGCCAGTGCTTGGCGGTAATGCTCCAACGCTTGCGGGTATTGACCCAGACTGTGGTAAGCCAAGCCGATGTTGTTGAGGGTTGCGCCTTCTCCTGCGCGATCGCCCACTTCTTGGCGAATCGCCAGTGCTTGGCGGTAATGCTCCAGCGCTTGCGGGTATTGACCCAAATCTCGATAAACCGCGCCGATGTTGTTGAGGGTGGTGCCCTCACCCGTGCGATCGCCCACTTCTTTGAGAATCGCCAGTGCTTGGCGGAACTGCTCCAGCGCTTGCGGGTATTGACCCAGACTGTTGTAGACCGTGCCGATGTTATGGAGCGTGGCACCCTCGCCCGCGAGATCGCCCACTTCTTTGCGAATCGCCAGTGCTTGGCGGAACTGCTCCAGCGCTTGCGGGTATTGACCCAAATCTTGATAAACCACGCCGATGTTGTTGAGGGTTGCGCCTTCGCCTGCGCGATCGCCCACTTCTTTGCGAATCGCCAGTGCTTGGCGGTAATGCTCCAGCGCTTGCGGGTATTGACCCAAATCTCGATAAACCGCGCCGATGTTGTGGAGCGTGGCACCCTCGTCCGCGAGATCGCCCACTTCTTTGCAAATCGCCAGCGCTTGGCGGTAATGCTCCAGAGCTTGCGGGTATTGACCCAAATCTCGATAAACCGCGCCGATGTTGTTGAGGGTGGTGCCTTCTCCTGCGAGATCGCCCACTTCCTTGCGAATCGCCAGCGCTTGGCGGTAATGCTCCAGAGCTTGCGGGTATTGACCCAAATCTCGATAAACCCCGCCGATGTTGTTGAGGGTGGTGCCCTCACCCGCGCGATCTTGCGCTAGTCGATAAAGTTCATAGGCTTTTTGAAATAGCGGTAAAGCCTCTTGATTTTGACTGCGATCTTGTAATTGTCGAGCGGCTAAGTTCAATCGACTCGCTTCAACTCGCCACTCATCTGCTTGTGTTGCCGCTCTCCAACTCAGTTCATATTTCCCAAGCTGCTTGGGGATAGCCGAACTGACTGCAATGAAATACTGACCTGTTTTCGGCAACTCAAAAACCAGCAATGAATTAGTACCGTCAGAACTATCATCATCAGTTGCTAGCCCCTTGGGAGTCGAGTCTAATAAAAAAATAAATGTATCAAAATTCTTACTTTTTGCCTCAATTGCTACTTTTTCACCTGCCTGACCAGAAAACTGATACAGATCAACAAACTTGCCATCCGCCTTTCTATCCTCTGCTGTCAGCTCCCCTTGGACAGTCCGCGACTCCAGCGCCCCCACCAATCCCCACCGCTTCATCATCGCTTTGCCTCACCAACGCCACCGCCGCCAATTTAACCCACCCAACCCCAACGCCACTCACCCCAACGCATCCGGATCAACACCCAATTCCCGTAACTTATCCGCAAGTTGCTGACGCTTGGCTTGCCTCGCTGGCCAACGCAGACATAGGCATCCTCCGCAAATGCTGCTCACCCCTAGTCTAGCCGCTGCCATTTCCCGCCCGATACACTAGACAGCAACCACCCCGCTCGATCGCCCCATGCCGCCCTTGCCCTTTGATATCGATCGCCTGATCGCCCTTTGCCAAGTGCACCATGTTTGCAAAATCGGTCTGTTTGGTTCTATGGCCCGAGGCGAAGCCACCGACAACAGCGACATTGACTTAGTGGTGACATTCGATCGCCCCACTAGCCTGTTAGCTTGCATTGCCCTCGAACAAGCACTCGCCGCCGCCCTCGATCGCCCAGTTGATCTCCTCACCGAAGGCGCAATTTCTCCCTATCTCCGAAATGATATTCTGAGCGAACTAAAGATTATTTACGACGCAAGCTAACTATTTTCACCCAATACAATAGACAGCAACCAACCCGCTTGATCGCCCCATGCTGCCCTCTGGTCTCTCGGTTACGGAACTCTATCAGCGCTTGCAAACCAGTCCCCAAGCGATCGCGCAGTTCTGTGAAAAATGGGCGATTGTAGAACTAGCGCTGTTTGGGTCTGTATTGCGCTCAGACTTTCGTCCGATCGGAGCTGATCCGAGTGATATTGATTTGCTCTATCAAAGCGCCCCAGAAGTACACTATGGGTTCAAGTTTTTTGACTTGCAAGAAGAACTAGAAACACTACTGCAACGTAAAGTTGATTTGATTAGTAAAAAGGGACTTGAAATGAGTCGTAATCCCCTACGTCGCCAAGAGATTCTCAACGCCGCTCAAGTTATTTATAAAGTCTCCAGAGCATAGCAATGAGCAGAGATCAACAAGCTATTCTCGATATCATTGATTCTATTGAACTCATTCAAAACTATGCCCAGTCCAGCACTTGGAGCCAAGCTAGAACTATAGAATATGATGCGGTTATTCGGCGCTTGACGATTATTGGTGAAGCGACCAAGCGCTTATCAATGGAGTTTCGCGCTAACCATCCGGAAATACCGTGGAAGGCGATGGCTGGATTACGAGATTTTGTCGTCCACGAATATGATGTTATCAATCTGGAAATCATCCAAGATGTGGTGAACTTTGAACTTCCCCAACTGTTGCCACTCCTGAGAAGTTTGCTAGATGGAGACGTTTAATTAGAGCAAGGCGTGGTGGCGTGATCGCGGAGGTGTTCAGTCACCATATCGATCGCCTCTACTTGGCTGGTTTCTGATAACCCTTGATAGATCGATCGCGCCTCTGTGAGCGCCCTCATCGCTTCGGGATGGTCATTAATCACCGCCGAAGCCTTCGCCAACATGATCAACGCCTCAGCCCGCGCTGCCGAGGGCGATTGCCCCATCGCTGCCAAGGCCCGCTGCGCCATCGATCGCGCTTCGGGGTAGCGGCTCAGGTGTAAGTACGCCAAGGCCAATCGAAGATGAACCGTGGGATTTTTGGTCGCCGCTTCCGGCAGCAGTTCCGCCACCACCGTCCACCACAGCTCCGGATCGCCCTCAACGCGGCCGACGGACATGGCTTGATCCACCAGCGCCCAACGCTGGCTATCGGGCATCAGGGTGCGATCGCCCATGATTTCCGCGCGATCGCGGGCCCAAGCCGAGGCCACATCCCTCGGCAGCGGACGAATTCGATTGAGACTGTAGGTGCTGAGCGATTGATGATTCGGGCCGATCGCCGTCACCGTTAAGCCGTAGAGCCGCCCCGTCAAGGGTGGGCCGCCATAGGCCAGTTGAGTCGCGCGGGTTTCCGTTTGCCAGAGAGTCAGCTCTCGATCGCGATCGACCCATTGCAATCGGTAGCGCTGGGCCGAGGGCACGGCCGGCCAAGTGAGCTGCTCCGTTCGGGGATCGAAGTAGGTTTGGGGTAAGAAATTTCCCTCGGCGATCGCCCGTAAATCGGATTCACCGTTGCGAGTGCCCGTACCCCGGCTGATCGCGCCGGACGGATCGCAGATCTCCGCCACCGATCGCGACTGGCGCACCTCATCCCAGCGCACCGATCGCCCTCGCCCTGGACAGAGAATCGTCACCCAACTGCGTTGCCCTTGGGGCCGCAATTGATCGGTGGCCGCCAGCGATCGCCCGGTTCGGCGCGTCAGTCGCTGTTCTCGCTGGCCCAATCGCGTCAATCTCACATCCCCTTGCCAGCTCTCAAGGCTGTAGCTGGTTTGGGCGATCGCCGGATAGCTCGGGGCGATCGTCCCCACGAAGCCACTGGCCAGAAGGATGAACAAGTGCAGTGGCGCAAGCCTTGAGTAGCAGAATCGATTCATAATCACGGGAATTAATAAGCGGTGTTCATCGATTTAGGCGGTTTGGCCGTGGGCTTGTCCAGTCGATCGCCCGCTTGCCCCTGCCACGCATCCCCCTCCGGTGTCTCCAACCGGGCTGCATTGGCCGCGCACCGTTCCCAGTGCGCCAGGGCCGGGCGATTGTCCCCCAAGCCGTCGAGGGTTTTGGCCATCAGGCAGTGGGCCGCGGCTGCTTGGTCGGGTCGTTTGGTGGCTTGCTCCAGGGCGATCGCCTTGGTCAGCCAAGATTCTGCTTCCACGTAGCGCCCCCGCGCAAACCGGGCCCAACCCAAATTTTTGTAGAGACCGTAGCGCCCATCGGCCAAGGCGGGATCGTTAATCAGGGATAAAGGCTCGATCGCCCGCAAGGCTAACCGAGCAATCACCGCCGCCTGTTCTGGATCTTTTTTGAGCAAATAGAGCCGTGAGAGATTGCTGGCCGCTTGCAAATAAAGTTGCCAATCTTCGGCGCTGGCAGTTGGCTCGGGCGGATTTTTCACCACCAACCGATAGTGCTGTTGGGCCTTGTCCTGCTCACCGATTTCATCGGCCAACCGCCCCGCCAAATACTGCGCCTCGATCGCATCGGACTGAAACAGCAGCGCCCGCTCATAGCATTCCCCCGCCGTGGCCAGGCGGTTGTCTTTGTAGGCTTTTTCGCCCCAGCGGGTGTACTGTTCCGCCAGCAATGGAAATCCTACCTGACGCACCGTAATCAGTACCCCCAACAGCACCAAGGAACCCAAGCAGCCCGCCTCTTGCCAGTAGCGATCGCCAATGCCTCGGGCCATCAGCCACCGTTTCAGCCAAGTTTGGCCCGTCTCCGTCACCAAGGTGCGACCGGTAATCAGGGCGATCGCGCTTTGACCGGCCACGGCCAGCGACCCCACCAAATCCACCCCCGGCACAAAAAACTTGGCGGCAATATCCACAATCAAGCCCGCCGAACCGGTCAAAAAAACCGCACTCAGCCCATTGGCGATCGGGTCGAATCGCTCCCAGCGCGGCGAGCTAGGGGTCAGCGATCGCTCACTCACAAGCCGATCGACCTCGGCTTGGCGATCGTCCGGGGCTGAGTCCAACGCCGCCAAGAGTCGATCGCTCCAGCCGCGCAATTGGCGATCGAGCTGCTGCAATTGCCGATCGATGGCAGGCGATCGCGCCTTCGGGGTCTGGGCTAGCAGGCGTTCGATCCGATCGCGCGCTTCCAACAGGGCGATCGCCTCCTCGGTGCTCAAGGGGCGATCGAGCGGCAGCCGGGCCAACCGTTGGCGATAGGCGGTCAGGGTTTGGGTCAGTGACACGGGATAACGAGAGGATCGGACGATCGGTGAAACGGCTTCCATTGTGGCTCATGCCCTTCGGTCGATCGCCCCTGCCCGCAATCGATCGAAACGCACCACCCCCCAATCAACGCCAATCAACGCAAAAAGCCGACCCAAGCGGCAAAATACGCCCCATTCCCCTTTCTGCTTGGATAGGATGGCCCTATCTCAACCGGCATCCTCAACGTTGAGAAAATCAGACCATCGCACCCTCACTCCGCCCCATGCAACGCTTACACCCCCTCCGGGCCTTGTTGATCTTGGCTGTCCTGAGCCTCACCGCCTGCAAGTCTCCCAGCCTGGGCTACGAAATTCGAGGGCGAGAGGTGTACTACACACGCATGGTTCCTGGAAAGGTGATTCCTGGGGTTTGGGGATTCGAGGATGCTGTTGAGAGCCTTGTGCCGGGAGCCGATGGGAAAACGTTCCAAATTCTCAAGGAGGCCGGGGACTATGCCAAAGATGCCAAACACGTTTTTTACAAAGGCCAGCCCATCCCCGGAGCCGAGGCAGCGACGTTTCAATCCGTCAGTGGGGACTACACGAAAGATCGGCAACAGGTTTACCACATGGGTCGCGCAATTTCGGGTGCAGATTCCGCCTCGTTCACCATGCTTTGGCAGGGCAGCATTGCCCAAGACAAACGGGATTGGTATGCCAATGGCGAGCCGGTTCAAATTCGCGACATGGCTGCTTTGAAACGGGTGGTGAACCTGAAAACAGTCACCTACGCCGATTCCAAAATCTGGGCCTATGACCGTTACAACTATTATGTGGGCAACCCTTCAGGGATCAAGCCTGTGCCGATCGCCGATCGCGCCACCTTCCAAGTCATGGCCAACGACAGCGATTATGCCAAGGATTCCCAACAGGTTTACTATCTCGATCGCGTCGTTGAAGGGGCCGATCCGCGCACATTTCAAGCCCTGGGCTATCGATACGCCAAGGATGCTCGGCAGGCTTACTACAATGGCTATCTTTTTAAAAACGTCGATGTTGCGACCCTAAAAGCTGTCGGTAGCGACAAGTTGGATTTGTACAATCAAGACCATACCTACGCCAAGGATGCCAAACAGGTTTACTGCGGTATGGGCGTTATTGAGGGTGCGGATGTTTCTACCTTTGTGGGTGATGAAAGCGGTGTTCGCGACAAGCATAAACATTATTCCAAGGGTCAATAACGGTTTGCAAGGTCAAGAAAATCTGATCCCAATGCGACATTGCAAGGAAATAGGCTAGAGCTGAAAATCTCCGTCAATTTCTGTCAACTGATGAAGACTCGATTCATTCGACCTCTTGCGCGAATCCACTAGCAGACCTCATCGCCCAAACGCTTCTCTCAAGCGGGGCGGATTGACTGACAAAACGCTCGAAAGCTTGATTCTACGGTAGGTTGGGTTGAGGCACGAAACCCAACGCCAGTCAGCTTGGCACGTAATCGCGTTGGGTTTCGCAAGCTCAACCCAACCTACAAGGCTGATTTGTAGATCAATGTTTTGGGGCATCGGATAGCGCCCGATCGGGCAGGTCGATCGCCCCGATCGCGGCCAGGGCTTTCCACAACACGGCAGCCCCCACCTGGGCTGAGGTCGCCTTGGGATCAAACTGGCCGTCGGCGACGTATTTGCCGGTTTGATAGTGATTGCTGCCGCTCCACAGGTAGGGGGTGAGCATGGTGGGGCGATAGAGCCGATAGCCAAAGCCATTGAAGAGTTCGGCGCGCCACAACCAAGCGGCGAGCGATCGATCCTTGACCCGTGGCCGATCGAATTCCTTGAGGGTGAGCGCATCGATCGCGCTGTCTTCCCAGGTTTTGAAGGGGCCGCGGCCGATCGGCTCGATGGTGGTTCGCTGGGTCAATCGCTGACCGTTGTGCAAATTGCCGCCAAAGTCGCCATCGGCTTCCAAATTGTGCAGCGCTGCCACAAACCACCAGGGCACGCCGATCGCGGTTTCAACGGCCTCATAGCGCGATCGCCACTTCACCGCCCGATCGGCCACGGCCTTGATGCGGGGCTGCCAGTCAGGGCGGATGGTGCAGGTGTTCCACAGACGATCGTATTCCGGTTTCAGGTCAGGCAGACGGGTTGAAACCATAGGACAGCCAACGATGCACGTTGTTTGCTCAGCTATCTCCACGATAGCCCGCCTCGCTAACGCTAGCGGTTCAATTCGGCGCGATCGGTTGTTGAATAGACCTCTTGCGCGAATCCGCTAGAATCCCTCATCCCCCACCCCCTTCTCCCAAGATGGGCGAAGGGGAGCCAGAAGTGGTGGGTTGCAGCAATTTTGTTGCGGGTCTTCAAGTCCCTCTCCCGACTTGGGAGAGGGATTTAGGGTGAGGGGCTTGATTGATGCAAGAGGTCTAATATCTGCCTGGATATTTGCATGGATATCTGCCCACTCCCGATCGCTCAGGGGCTGGGTTTCGAGGTCGATGTTCAAGGTTGCGCCCGCGGCCGCCGTCAAGGCCTCGACGATTTGGGGCAGGGGCAGCGGGGGCACGGGCAGGCGGGGCGGTTCCAGGTCAAACACCGCTTGGTAGAGATCCCGATCGGGCGCGATCGCCATCGACCCATGCTGCAAGACCGTGGAGCCGCGCCAATATTGCGCACTGCCGATGAACTTGTCGATCGATGCCTCGTCGCCGGAGTAGACCAAATCCGCCCCCGTCGCCAGGGCAAAGCAATTCGCCTGGGTGCGCAACTCGGTCGATCGCGCCTGGCCAAACTGCAAGGGCAGGCCCAGCGATCGCCAGCCCGCCACTAAAAACTGACACAGGCGGCAATAGGCCTCGCGCCGGCCGCCCAGCTCCGAGCCAATCACCGCATAGGTGAGATCGCCGCCGTGCAACACGGCCCGCCCGCCCGTGGGCCGCCGCACCAACGGCACAGGGGTTCCCCGCCAGGTCAACCGATCCCAGGCTTCCGGGTAGCGGCGCTGATGAAACCCGAGGGAAATTGTCGGTTCCGACCAGGTATAAAACCGCAAAACCGGCGGCATCAAACCCCGATCGTGCTGCTCAAACAACCAGCGATCGATCGCCATTTGCACCACGCCGGGCGCATTGAGCAATGGGATCGATCGCCAACGGGTTGTGCTCATCCTCAGCTCACTTAGCCAAATTCCGCTTGCAGCGCCTCATCATTCTCATCCGCGATCGAAGCCACCAGCGTAATCGCCCGCGAGATTTCCCCCGGCGACAATTCCGCCACCGTGCGCGTGGTCGTCACCACCACCGCATTGTCCGTAATCGCATAGCGGGCCTCAAAGGTGCTCAGCCAGTTGGCCGCCATCAGCTTTTTGAACAAGCCCGCCTCATCCCGCACGGGCAGCGTCAGCACCGATGACCAAACCGTCAAGGTGTCCTCATCCGTTTCGCCCGTCAGTTGCACATACACTTCAACCGAGCCGTATTGAAACCGCCAGAGGGACGATGCGCCGCTGCGATTGACCATCGCGCTGCTTTCGGTCGCCAAGCTGGAAATCACCGTTTCGATCGCCTCGATCGCGCTGGCTGGCCCTTCCACCACATCCAACAAAGCTTCTTCCGCCACCGTTGTCATAGGTCTTTATCGATTGGGTAGGTCTGCGGGCGGCCACCGGGGCGATCGCCCGCAGATCCAGTTTGGCCGCAACATTTGATGGATGCAACCCCGGCTAACCGCACCCGATCGCTCCTCAAGCCGAAATTCCAGCCCCCAACTCCCCGGAATGCGGCTTGCGGGCCACCCAATATTTGCTCAGGAACTGAGTTGACGTTTCCAGCGCCTCAAAGCCCGCTTGCTCCAAATAGGCCCCCAGATCATCCGTGATGTAGTGGCGGTAATACGGCTCATGGAACATGGCCGGGAACCCCGCCAACACCGGCTCCAGTTCGGGCGCATCCGCCGCCTGAATCGAATCGCACAGGACGATCGTCCCCCCGGGCTGCGTCACCCGGAACAGCTCACGAATCACATTTGATCGCGCCGCCGCTGGCAACTCGTGGAACAAAAACGTGCTCGTCGTCACATGGAAATAGTCATCCACAAAGGGCAACTGCTCGCCATTCGCCTGAACCAACTGCGGCAACTCGCCCGGCTGTTGCGACAAATGGTGATTCGCCTTCCGCAGGTAGGCCGGCGACAGATCTACCCCCACCAACGAAGCCTTGGGCAGGATCGATCGAATAAACCGCAGCGTCCGACCCGTACCACAGGCCAGATCCAACACCCGCAGATCGCGGCCCGTCACCTCGGGAAATTCGCGCGCACCCTGGGCGATCGGGGCCAACACCCGCCGCCGCATCGCATCCGCCGTGCCACTAAACAGCAGCTCCACCTGCAAGTCATACAAATTCGCCGACCAATCGCTGAGATAGCCATCGGTTTGGTGATGAAAATTCTGCACGTAATAGGCCGGATAGCCCGTCGTATCAATGTCCGGCGCAAAATCCTGGTAGCGCTTCTCGATCGCCCGATCCCAAATCTTCAGCCCATCCACCACCACCAGCGGATAGAACTTAAAAAAGTCATCCCACGGGTTGTCAAACACCAGCTCCGGCCCATATACGCCCCGTTCCACATCCTGCCAATCCGTTTCCAGCAACCCATCTCGCCGGTCTTGCAACAGCTTCAGCACCTCCGGCGGCAGTGATTGGGGCGGGCGCTGGGTCGGCTTAATCGCGTTCAGCATCCGCGAATTCAGTTGCTTGTGGGCGAGGCTAAAGGCTCCCTTACCCTGCTGAAACGTTTGATAGGCCAGCTTCAGCAGGTCGTTGGGGTTGGGCAGTTGCGGCAAAGCGGGGCGATCGGTGGTGACAGTCATGGTTATACGGAGTTTTTAAGCGCGATCGAGTCAAACGCGGTGGTCAAACACGGCCGGCGCTGGGTTGGGCAACGCGCTCCAAGCCGGTCTTGCGGACTTTATTGTAACGAAAAGTTTACGATCCATCGGGGCGATCGCGCCGATCTGCCGTAGGGTGCGTAGGGCAACGGTTCGCTTCCGAAATGGGATTTGCGCCCTACGCACCGCCACCATTGGCGCAGATAAACCGACTCGTGATCCCGAGGGGCGATCGACGGTACGTGGGAGCCAAACCAGCCAAGCCGTTACCCCGAAAGCGTTCTCCCACTCACCCTACGCCTGTTTTGGGTTTAGGGTGCTTGATGCCACTCGGTTTCAATGCGTTCGAGGTCTTTGGTGGCTCCCAGTTGTTGATATATTTCGCGGGCTTTGTGGAAATGTTGTTCGGCGGCTGACAGATTACCCCGCTTCTTTTCGAGCAGCGCTAAATCGAAATTAATTTCGGCAATTTGATCTTTTTTACCCAGGCTCTCCACTCGATGGAGAGCATCATGAAATAGGGGTTCAGCACCTTCTAAATTGCCACGCCCCAGCTCGTTTTTACCTAAACAGCCGATCACGGCTGCCGTACCTGCGAGATTGCACAATTCAGTTTCCACTTCCAAACATTGCCGGTAGAGACGTTCGGCAGCATCCCAATTCCCTCGCTTCTGTTCGATGTCGCCTAAGAATCCCCAAGATTCAGCCATGCCTGCGAGATCACTCAGTTCCGTTTTCACTTCCAAACATTGCCTGCAGAGATGTTCCGCGGCATCCCAGTTCTCTCGGCTCCACTCAATGGTACTCAAGACTTTCCAGATGTCAGCCATTCTTTTACGATTGCCCAGTTCGACTTGTACTTCCAAACATTGCCGGTAGAGGCGTTCAGCCGCATCCCAATTCCCTCGCATCCGCTCGATGTCGCCCAAGAGAGCCCGAGAGTTAGTAGTACTCGCGAGATCACCTAGTTTGGTAAACATTTTCAAAGATTGCCGATAGAGCCGTTCGGCAGCATTCCAGTTTCCTCGGCTCCACTCAATGACACCCAATAGAATAGTTAAGCTAGCTGTCAGGCTGTGATCTTCGACTGCTTCAGCAATATCGAGGGCTTGGCGATAGTAGCGCTCGGCTTCATCCCAACTCCCCCAATCACGATAGCGTGAGCCAATGCGCGACAAAATATAGGGCTGACTGGCACGATCGAGATGGGGCAAAACTTGCTCGCACAAATCTTTGAGCAGCGTCCAATAGCCCCAAGGTTGGAGATACGTTTCCAGTTGATAAATCAGATTTTTGGCTTCGGAATAGTTGCCCAACTGAAACGCAAAATATTGGGCTTCCAGGAGCGGTTGCAAATCATCGATTGTCTTGGGATTGTTGAGCGCTTTGCCCGTGCAATAGAACCGATAGACCGACTGCAACAGCGCCCCTTTCGCCTCGCCCAATTCCCGCTGCAAAAACTCCACCACCACCCGATGCAAATCAAAAAACTCTTCGCAGGCTTCCGGGTCATAGCGCCGCTGCACCAAGGAAGCCCGCGTCAGTTGTCGCAACAGTTCCTGGGTTTCCGCAATTTCCGCCGCTGTAAATTCGGCCGGTTCTTCCAGTTCGGCCGCCAGTTCAAACCGCTCATCCTGCTCCCAATCATCCGTATAGAGCCGCAGATAGGTTAGCCCCCGCGCATCGATCGCCACCCGCAACAGCGCCATTCGCTGCAACAAATCCTGAGCCGCCGAACTTTGGCGGGCCAACTGACTGCGAATCAGTTGATCCACATCCAATTCCCCCGTCAGCAACGCCGGATGACGACGCAAATAGCCCGGGCGATCGGCATAGTTGCGCGCCAACAGTTCCAACACAAAGGGATGCCCCTGCACCCGCTCGGCAATCCAGCGTAAATCTGCTTCGGAATCCTCCATGCCGTTCTCGCGCAAAATGGCGATCGCCCCTGCCACGTCCACAGCATCCACCACCGCTAGCCGCACCAGCCGCCGATTCGGTTTCGCCGCCACAAATCGCGTCCCCGCCAAATCCGCCGGTTCCTCCCGACTGGTCAGCAGCACCAGCGATCGATGATTGCCATTGGCCAACGCCGCCAACAACTCACCCCACTCCGGTTCGATCGCCCGGCCCGCCTGGGGATGCCGCGCCGGATGCAACACACTCTCCAGGTTGTCCAACACCACCAGCGCCGGTTCCTCCGCCAAGGCCCGGACGATCGCCGCCACCTTGGCCGCCGGTTGCATGGGCGATCGCCCCTCCGCCGCGTCCAACCCACTCAGCAGGTGCGCCGCCACCTCATCAAAACTCGTCCCCTCAAACGCCTTGAAGGCGATCGCCCGGCCAAACCCCCGCGCCGCAAACTCTGGCAACAGTTGCCCGCTAGCCGGGTTCACCCCCGCCGCCTCCAGCAACTTCACCGCCAACGCACTCTTGCCAATGCCCCCCTGACCAATCAGCGCCACCACCCGCAACGCCTCACCCGCCCGCACCAGCGGCCCCAACTCCGCCACCAACCGATCGCGCCCCGCCCACACCGGCACAGCGGGCAACGCCTCCCGCCCAATCAACCGCCCAGCCGGCCGTCCATCCGCATCCCCGTCGTCAGGGCGGGGAGACCCCGCCCCTACGGCCTCAATTAATCCCGGCGGCATTTCTGGCCAAATCGCGGCTAATGCTTCAACTCCGATCGCGATCGCCCGATCGTCGCCGAGCTTAATCGCCGCCACCGCCACCACCCGATCGCCACACAAGACCGGCCCACCGCTATAGCCCGGTTCCAAGCGATCGCCCCCGCCAAAACTCAAATACCAGGCCGCCACCGCCTCGCCCGATCGTCGCCCCGTCAGTTGCGCCGCCTTAGCCAACTGGCCCCGCTGCTCCTCCCGCAACAGAGCGCTTTTTTCTTCCCGGCTGCAATGGCCCCAGACACACACCGCCGTCCCCGTCGTCCCCGTCGCCAAAATCAGTGGCGATCGATCCCACCAACGCGGCACAGCCACGATCGCCAAATCCACCTCATCCGGCTCACCTCGGGCCACGACCCGCGCCGCCAAGCCCCCCGCAATAATCTGCGCCCCATTCTGCTTCTCGATGTCGCGCAAGACATGGGCACAAGTCACCAGGTAAGAACACGCCTCATCCTGATGCACCACAAACCCCGTCCCAAAGGTCTTCGGGTCGGCACTACTCGCAATCAACGCGATCGCAGATTTGGGATCAGACATAGCAGGGCGATCGCTCATTACACAGCTACAGCAACAGCAATCAACCGATCGTTCCCAGGCTCCGAGTGGAAATGGATCTCAGACGCTCTGCGTCTACGAGATTCACGGGACGCAGAGCATCCCGACGGCATTCCCACCCAGAGTGCGGGAACGATGGACATGGACAATGAGCGATCGAAATCGGGGCAAATATCGTTCTATTTATTGTAGGGGGCCAGCTTTTCGCAGCCCCCCGCCAGCCCTAGGGTTTTGGCTTCGGTTTCAGGGTCAGCTTCACCGACAAATTCGAGCCAGCCTTCGCCTTGGTGATGTAGATATTTCCCTCACCCTCAAAGCTGAAGTTGATTTGCACCTCCGCCGACTCGATCGCCACGTCCTGATCCAACTCCTGCCACACCTCCGCGATCGGCTGCACCGCTTTTTTCAAAATCGGCTTGATCTTCTCAAAGCTGCTGTTGACCGCATCCGCCGCCCGACTCGAAATCTGTTTCGCCTCCTCCTCCTTGGCTTCCACCTCGATCAACACACCGTCTTCTAGTTCGATTAACTTGCTCGCCATGGGTTGTTTAAATCCTCCTGTTTTGCCCTAGCCTAGCCCGATCGCCCGTCTCTCACCGATCGCCCAAAACAAGAAGCGATCGAGCCATGCTTGCGGATTCTGCAAACGGCTCGATCGCCTCTCAAATTCATCATTCAGTTTTGGGAAATCGTGACTGGGAAACGGGCGATCGGCCCAGCCCAGTCACACAAACCCACTCGTTAAAACTGAGAATTAGGCATCGTAGTACAGCGCGTACTCGTAGGGGTGCGGACGCAGGCGCATCGGGTTCACTTCCGCATCCAGCTTGTAGGTGATCCAGTTGTCGATGAAGTCATCGGTGAACACGCCCGAATCGGTCAAGAAGCTGCGATCCTTATCCAACGCTTCCAGCGCGCCTTCCAGCGAACCCGGAGTCGAAGGCACCTTGCTCAGTTCTTCGGGGCTGAGGTCGTAGATGTCCACATCCAGCGGTTCGCCCGGATCGATTTCGTTCTTGATCCCATCCAGACCCGCCAGCAGCATTGCCGAGAACGCCAGGTAGGGGTTGGAGGTTGCGTCGGGGCAACGGAACTCCAGACGCTTCGCCTTGGGGTTCGAGCCGGTCAGCGGAATCCGAATCGAAGCCGATCGGTTGCCCGCCGAGTAGGCCAAGTTCACCGGCGCTTCAAAGCCCGGAACCAAGCGCTTGTAGGAGTTCAGGGTCGGGTTGGTGAAGGCCAACACAGCGGGGGCGTGCTTCAGCAGACCGCCGATGAAGTTCAGCGCCATCTTGCTCAAGTTCGCATAGCCATCGGGGCTAAAGAACAGGGGCTGGCCGTCCTTCCAAATCGACATGTGGGTATGCATCCCCGAGCCGTTGTCGTTGAAGAGCGGCTTGGGCATGAAGGTGACGGTCTTGCCGTACTTCTTGGCCACGTTCTTGACCACGTACTTGTAGGCCAACACGTTGTCAGCCGCGCTGATCAGGTCGCTGAACTTCATGCCCAGCTCGCACTGACCGGCCGTTGCTACTTCGTGGTGGTGCTTTTCGATCGGCACGCCGCAGTTGCCCATCGTCAGCAACATTTCGGTACGGATGTCTTGCAGGGTGTCGCTCGGGGCCACGGGGAAGTAGCCACGCTTGTAGCCAATCTTGTTCCCCAGGTTGCCGCCGGCTTCGGTGCGGCCCGAGTTCCACTGGGCTTCGATCGAATCGACGTGGTAGAACGATTCGCGCTCGTTTTGACCGTAGCGCACATCATCAAAGATGAAGAATTCCGGCTCGGGCCCGCAATACACGGTGTCGCCAATGCCGGTGCTTTGCAGGTAGCCCAACACGCGAGCGGCGATCGAGCGGGGGTCGCGGTCATACCACTCGCCAGTCCGCGGTTCTTTGATTGAGCAAACCATGCTCAAGGTCGGCACTTCCATGAACGGATCCATCCAAGCCGTGTTGGGATCGGCGACCATGGACATGTCCGATGCTTGGATGCCTTTCCAGCCCCGAATGCTGGAACCGTCGAAGGCCACGCCTTCGGTAAAGGCTTCTTCGTCGATCAGGCTGCGATGGAAGGTGCAGTGCTGCCAGATCCCAAAGAGATCGACAAACTTCAGGTCGATCATCTCGATATTTTGGTCTTGAATCATTCTCAAGACATCTTGGGCAGTCGTCATGAACGGACTCCTTGAACCTGTTTGTTTGGTCGCTCTTTCGGGGTGATGCAGCGCACTGACCGTCAGTCACTGCTGCGTCTGGGTCAAAACGTCGATGGGGCCAGTCTGCAATGGGGATAGCACTCCACCCGTCACATCCTAAAGAGAGGGTTGGGCGGTTTTTGTATCAGAAACTACTATTTTTTGCTTAGTCGTGGATACAAAACTTAGTGGTTCAACTTTGGGCGAAGGGCTGCCATGTGCGATGATTGAGGGGGCCCGAACGCCGCCGCTGAAATGCGTTGCATAGTCTAGTGTGTAGCGATTTCAGACGAGTAGCGGGACGCGTTTAAGACAAGCAGCTTCATGCAAATGTAGGCTACTGTCAATATTTCTCTTCGATAAAGACTGTTGGGAGAATCGCTCATGATGCGCGATGCTGTGACGACTTTAATCAGAAACTATGACATTACGGGTCGCTATCTCGATCGCGACGCAATGGACGACCTGAAAGCTTACTTTGCATCGGGCGAAGCTCGGATCAAGGCGGCGACGGTGATCAATGCGAATGCGGCGGATATCGTCAAGCAGGCCGGCCTGGCGCTGTTTGAGGAAGTGCCCGAGCTAATTCGCCCCGGTGGCAATGCTTACACGACGCGGCGCTACGCGGCTTGTTTGCGGGATATGGACTACTACCTACGCTACGCCAGCTATGCGATCGTGGCGGCCGATGCCGATGTGTTGGACGAGCGGGTGCTGAATGGCCTGCGCGAAACCTACAATTCGCTGGGTGTGCCGCCGGCTCCGACCGTGCGTGGCATCCAAATCATGAAGACCATCGTGAAAGGCATCGTTGAAGCGGCGGGTGCTGATTCCAGCGTTGTGGATGGCCCGTTTGACTACATCACGCGTGAACTGAGCGAAGTGGATCTCTAAAATTGGGCCAGCGATGGAGCTAGCGCTCGGGTTCTGACCTTCTAAGCTGGTTAATCCAAGCTGATTCATGACTCGTTAATGACAGGGCGATCGCCCGTGGAGGTTGGGGCCTCTGCGGGCGATTTGTCTAGGGCGCTGTGGGGCCAGGATTTTGACGACTCAGGGCCGTTGCGATCGTTTCCGGCGGGAACGCGTGGGGCGAATCAACCGATTTCTCCAATTTGGGCAAATTACCGACAACCGAAACTGCGGCGCTCATGCGGGCGCTCATTCATGGGTTGAGGCTTCGAGGTCGGCGGGTAGCAGCACTTCCAGTTCCTCGATCGGGCCGTCGCCGCGATCGATCTCCGTCAATAGTTCGATTTCTTCGAGGGTTTGCCAGCCGGCCGCCCACAGATCCCGGTTTTTCAGGTTGCGGGCATCGATCCAAAACCGCGCCTCGGGATCGCAAGATGCGACCAATTCCGCATAGACCCGATCGCCCTCGTTTTTGCGGTTCGCCACTTGGAAATGTCGCCAGCCAAAGGTGCGCTGGCGGGCCGTCCACTTTGACCCGAGCAGGTGGGGGAATTTTTGCTTTTTTGCCATGCTTTTGCGCCAGGGGGGTCTGAGGGGCGCTCAATCGGGCAGCCAGCCGCAGAGAATTTCCGTAATCCGATCGCCCGTCACCCGAAAGGTTAGATAGGCTCCGTCGTCGGTGCTGTAGCCCAGTCGATCGCCGTCGTGCCAGTGCGGTTTCCCATAGACCGCCGGGATGCGATCGGCCCGATCGCCCACGACCACGCCGTCCGGGGTGGCCCAGCGGGGCCGGGTCGTGGCCAGGGCAACCACCTGACCATCGCCGAAGCCAACGGTCAGGTTGGGATAGTCCCAAATTTCGTAGCGGCGATAGTTGCCGGGGGGCTGGGATCGCATTCGCTGGGGCCGGCCGAGTTGAGCGCGCACCGCCGAGGGAAACAGACCCAAGCGCAAACCGTTCAGCCCCAGGCGATCGCTCCGGGGCCCCGCCGGTGATGGCGAAGTCTGGGCCAAGGCGGCCGACGGGGCGGCGATCGGCCCCGGGCCGATCGCCAGTCCCATCAGCAGCGCCAGGGCCGCGAGCCTCACGCGTCCGCCGGGGCGGAATCGGAATCGGCAGCGGAATTGGCATCGGCAGCAACATCGGCCGATCGGCTGGGTTTGGGTTTCAAATCCAGCAGTCGGATCGGAGCCTTGGGCGCAGGAACCGGTTTAGCCGGTGCGGGCGTGGGTTTAGCGGGGGCGATCGGCTCCACCGTTTCTGGTTCAGCGCTCTCCAGTTCAGCACTCTCCGGTTCAGCACTCTCGGCGGCCGGGGTTGGGGCCTCGGGGGCGGCCGGCACGGGTTTGGCGGCCCGCTTGGGTGCGTCGTCCTCCGGTTCGGCGGCCGGCGCGTCGTTCCAATGGGGATAGAGCTGGGCATGACGGGCGATCGCCTCAGCCATCACCGTCGCCTTGTTTTCCAGCATTTCGCCCCGGTGATTTTCCAGCACTGCCGTCGAAAGGGCAATCCGCCCCTTCCACTCGTCGATTTCCATAATCACGGCGCTGACCGTTTCACCCGAGGTGAACAGGCTCTCGATCGAGGACACGTGGCCTTGGCTCATTTGCTTGACGTGCAACAGCCCCGTGCTGCCCTCAAAGCTGACGAACACGCCAAAGGGACGAATCCCGGTGATTTTGCCGGTAATCAGTTGGTTCACCTTCAGGCGCGACATCAACCCAACCTTGGCGGCCTCGCGGTTCGACAGCACCAGCTTCTTGGTGTTGCGGTTCACCTCGATCGGCACTACGGTCAGGGTTTGGCCCACCAACGAGTCCAAATCCTCACGCTCCACCAGGTGCGATCGGGGAATGAAGCCCCGCAAGCCCATCACGGCCGCCGTCACGCCGCCTTTATTCACGCCGTTGACCCGCGCTGGCATGGCTTGCTTGTCTTCGAGGGCCTTGGCCAACTCCTTCCAGGCTTGATCCAACGCCATTTGGCGAATCGAAATCGTCACCTGGCCATCGGCATTGGCTTCCTTGAGCACCACAAACTCGCACTCAACATTCGGCGGCAGCAGGGTTTGCAGCTCGTCTGCGCCGGAGGGTTCGCGCATGGCGGCTTCACGCACGGGCAAAAACGCGGCGGACTTGCCGCCAATATCAACATAAACCCCGTCGTTGGCGTACTCAAAGGGTTTGCCCTTGACCCGTTGCCCCGCCTCAAAGGAGATGGGGTTTTCGTCGAGGGCAGCCATGAAGTCCTCCATGGAAAAGGAGGGAGCGGCGGGTTTTGCGGCCATGATTGGGTTCAGTCAACAAAATAACGAGTCAAAAATCCGAGCCTGATGGGCGATCGCGCTCGATCGGCTCAGTCTTCCCAATATAGCTGAGGAGTGGGGGCCGGGCGGGATCGGGCGATCGGCAACGGCTGCCAACCCCTAGGCAGGATGCACGGCGCGATAAATAAACCACCCGATCGCCAACCCGATTCCAGCCGCCAACGTGAGCAAAACAACCGTCAATCCTTTGCGGCCTTCCATGTCATCCGCCGCGAATCCTGGGAGCAGACCCAAGCTCAGGGGCCAGCTCCCCCACCACAACCCCGCAAACACCCATCCATAGCCACTAACCCACTCCCACGATCCGCGCCACAGAACGACCCCAGCCCCAGCGACAGTCCAAGCGATCGCCACTGCCCCCACAACCACAATCACAGCCGCAATTGCGATGTCCCATAACGCCTGCGAGGTTCGATCCTTAGGTGCAGATATCAGATTTGGGAAAAGTCTAGATGCAAGTCTGAATGCATAGCCAAACACATCGCCAACAGCCTTAGTCCCCGTCACAGCTCCAGCCCAAGACCAAGCCCAAGACCAAGCTAAAACTGCGATAAAAACTGGCAAACCAAGCCATGTTAGTTGGGTGACTGAGGCACTCACACCAATACCGATCATGGTGTACGAGATGATGCAATTCAACAGCCATTTCGCAGCGATCGCCATCTAACCGATCTCCGGGGTTCAGCGTCATCTCACTTGCCGTTGTCCGCGACTGCATTTCCTCCAAAACCATCTAGGCGGGATGCACAGCGCGATAGATCCACCACCCGATCGCCAACCCGACTCCAGCCGCCAAAGTCGGTAAAACAACCGCCAACCCTTTGCGGTCTCGCATTTCCTCAGCCGCGAGTCCTGGGAGCAGACCCAAGCTCAGGGGCCAGCTTCCCCACCACAGCCCCACAAACACAAATCCATAGCCATCAATAAACTCCCAAGATCCCCGCCATAGAGCCATTCCAGCCCCAAGTACAGCCACAGCCCAAGCCCCAGCCAAAGCCAAAGCCACAGCCACAGCCCCAGCCCCA
>QLAH01000162.1_pt1 | contig 54575 bp, 45 predicted proteins | sample 4693081 | NCBI WGS metagenome assembly QLAH01 (sample SAMN09425401, study PRJNA476045) | Lake water metagenome, whole genome shotgun sequencing project. | reverse complement strand
TGGAGGACTTACAGAAACAGCTCAGCAAGTGGGTGAGGCAGTTGTCAGCGGAAACGGTCAAGAGCTTGACGCAATGGGATTGGTTGATGAGCGCCTTCTCAGTAGCAGGACTTTAGGAAATTGGTATAAGAGTCCAGTCAACCACCGGGGGCCGGGCCGAACCCATGGCGGCCGAATCTATGGCGGCCGATCGGTCGCCCCCAAAACTCGTCGCCCATCAAACACCGGTAACTCGATCGGGTATGTGGACTTTTTGAAATCAATGCGCTATCCTCATTGGGTGGTTGAATCTCCCGTAATCCGACCGACTTACTGAGGATTTAACCCAACCGGCAATCCAGTCCTTGCACCTTGGATTGCATTTATTGGGAATCAGAATTGTCGTGAGTCAATTCTGAGTCTGCTGAGGGAGCCAGTGCAGCCCCTAAGCGCCGTTGGTGCGAGCTATTTATCTGAGGAGAACCGATCGTGACTGCGCCTTTTCGCTTCAATCGCCCCACCCGTCGCCAACTAATTGCCACGTTCGGCATGGGCTTGCTGGCCAGTGGGATGATTTCCGCCTGCACTGGCTCCAACACCGCTGGCACCAATGCGCCGGGTCAATCGCCGGCCGGAACGACCACCGCCGCCGCCGCCAACGACCAGCCGGTCGAACTGACCCTGGTGTCCTACGCCGTGACCCGTGCGGCCTATGAAAAAATCATTCCGCTCTTCGTGGAAAAGTGGAAAAAAGAGCGCGGCCAAACCGTCAAAATCAACCAAAGCTACGGTGGGTCTGGCTCCCAAACGCGGGCCGTGATTGATGGTCTAGAAGCCGATGTGGTGGCCTTGGCCCTGGCCCAGGATGTGGAAAAAATTGAAGATGCCAAGTTGATCGACCCGGGTTGGGAAACGGAAGCGCCGAATGGGGCGATCGTCCACAAGTCCGTGGCGGCGATCGTCACACGGCCGGGCAACCCGAAGGGCATCAAGGATTGGCCAGATTTGGCAAAACCCGGCATCAAGGTGATTACGGCCAACCCCAAAACCTCCGGCGGGGCCCGCTGGAACTTCCTCGTGCTCTGGGGCGCGGTGACACAGACGGGGGGCACACCGGCCGCGGCCGAGTCCTTTGTGAAGTCGGTCTATGGCAATGTGCCAATTCTGCCGCGCGATGCTCGGGAAGCGACGGATGTGTTTCTGAAGCAGGGCCAGGGCGACGCGATGATTAACTACGAAAATGAGCTGTTGTTGGCGCAGGAAAAGGGCCAAAAGCTGGATTACGTGGTGCCGGAGACGAATATTTCGATCGACAGCCCCGTTGCGGTCGTGGACAAGAATGTGGATAAGCACGGCACGCGGGAAGTAGCGGAGGCGTTCGTCAAATTCCTCTACACGCCGGAGGCCCAAAAGGCCTTTGGGGAAGCGGGTTTCCGGCCGATCGATCCCGCCGTCGAAGCCCAGTTTAGCGGCAAGTTTGGCAAGGTGACGAAGCTCTTTGCGGCCAAGGAGTTTGGCGGCTGGGATGCGATCCAAAAGCAGTTCTTTGCCGACGGTGCCATCTTCGACAAGATTCAGACCAAGCGTTAACGGTTTCGTTGAGTCCTCAATTCCTAGGATCTATACCGGATGGGAGGTGTTTGTATGGCGGATGTGACATCGGCGATCGCAACGAATAGCCAGGTCAACCCTAGTGCGGGCTCCTTGGAGTCGGCGGATTGGGCGGGAGATCGACAGGTGCGATCGCGCGTGCGGATTCGGGTTCCCAGTAACTATCGCCCCGATCCGGTGATTTCGACGATCGTCTCGCGCTTTGGGCTGACGGTGAATGTGCTGGCGGCCCTGCTCGGGGCCGATCGGGACAGCGATGGCTGGTTTGACCTAGAGCTGAACGGCTCCGCCAGCCAAGTCCAAAGCGCCCTGCTCTACTTCAACGATCTGGATTTGGAAGTTTGGCAGGACGACGACTCCGACGGCATTTGATCTCGCCATTGGCCCGATCAATCCATTAACGATCCGTTGACGATCGATCGCCTCCCCTAATCCATGCGGGGCGATCAATTCTCCTCAATAGCCATCACCACGGGTGACAGCCATTGTTTGCTGTCATCCGTTTTGTTGTGATCCATTTTGGTTGGAGCAACCCATGATTCATATCGGCGCATTCAAAGAGAAATTAAAAATTTTATGAAACTGAATGATTTCGGCAATTTTCGTAAGTTTTTCGAGAAATCAATACTGTTAATTCACGACTCTCAGGTAAATCTACCTGATCAATCAAAATAGCTAACTAAGCCGATCAGTTAATTTTTATTCGTTCCATAGACTAAACCCAACTCTTTTGGATCAATTCTTGTCACTTTCACAAAATCCATGTTAAGTAATTGATGGATAAAGGGGGGATTGCAAAATGATGGATTATCTGCGTCTGGGTGTTGTGATCACCGTTGCCCTTTGGCCCGGATTAGCGCTGGCCCAAGCGATCGCCCCAGCCCAGGATGGCACTCAGACCCAGGTCAATCAAGACGGCAATCAGTTCAACATTGACGGCGGCACACGATCGGGCGATGGGTCAAACCTATTCCACAGCTTCGATCGTTTCAACGTTAATGCGGGCGACATTGCCAACTTCCTGTCCCAGCCCGACATTCGCAACATCTTGGGCCGGGTCACGGGGGGCGACGCGTCAGTCATCGATGGGCTGATTCGCATCAGCGGCGGCTCCTCGAATTTGTATTTGATGAATCCGGCGGGGATTATTTTTGGTTCCAATGCGCGGCTCGACATTCCAGCATCCTTTACGGCGACCACCGCGACGGGCATCGGGTTTGGGGGCGATCGGTGGTTTGAGGCGATCGGGTCGGGTAATTGGGCAAACCTGGTGGGCAACCCGATCGAATTTCGCTTCGACTCCCTCACGCCGGCCAGCATTCTGAATGCCGGAGCCTTGAGCGTGTTGCCGGGGGCTGATCTGTCGCTCCTGGGCGGAAATGTTGTGACGGTGGGAACCCTGGACGCGCCGGGAGGACGGGTCACGGTAGCCGCCGTACCTGGACAAAACCTGTTGCGGCTCACTCCCGAGGGCGGGGTCTTGAGTCTGGATATTCCCAGCAATGGGCTAAATACCCTCGCTCGATCGCCCCTGTCGTTACCGGAAATGCTGGCGGGTCGGGGAATTGTCGGCTTGCCGACCAACGAGCTGCCGGCCGCAGGCACGGCGATCGCCTCGGGACGGTTAAACGTCAGCGGCGAAACGGGCGGCCGGGTGGCAGTGCTGGGCGATCGGGTGGCCCTCTGGAATGCGTCGATCGATGCCTCGGGGCAAAACGGCGGCGGCACAGTCCTAGTAGGCGGTGAGCAATTGGGCCTGGGGCCAGAGCCAAATGCGTTGTTCACGCTGGTGAATGAAAATTCGTCGATCGATGTGTCCGCAACGGATGCGGGAAATGGTGGCCGGGCGATCGTTTGGTCAGATCAGGGAACCCGTTTTTGGGGCCAGGCGATCGCTCAGGGCGGCCCCAACGGCGGCAACGGCGGCCTGATCGAAACCTCGGGCAAGCTGTTTTTGGATGTGGCGGGCAGTCGCATCAGCGCCAGTGCCCCCTTCGGTCTTCCCGGAACCTGGCTCCTCGACCCCACTGACATCACTATCGACGCATCCAACAACACCTTACTGTCTAACACTCTCGATGCGGGTACGAACGTCACCCTGGCCACCAGTCCCGGCCCTGGCAATGGCGACATCACGATCGCAGCCCCCATCACACTCACCACCCCCAATGCCACCCCAGTCACCCTGACACTCCAGGCCGATCGCAACATCTTGGTGAATAGCAACATCACCTCAACAGGTCGTCCGTTGAACCTGACATTGACGGCTAATAAAGAGGGCAATCAAGTTGGTGCTGTCGGTATTTTCGATGCAACGATCTCAACCAATGGCGGTAACTTGGCAGCAAGTGGCGAAGGATCGGCAGAAGTCAGGGAAGGAGTAGCCATCGTAAGATCCGTCATCAATCTAGCAGGCGGCAATGCTGAATTAAGGGGGACTGGCAGAAACAGTCCCCTCACTGATTTTAATTATGGAGTTTTCCTCAATAGATCAACATTAACTACAACGGGTAATGGATCTATCACCCTAGAAGGGCAAGGGGGTAATAATGGAAATGCTGGTGATACTGGGATAAGAATCTTCGAATCCACTCTTGAAGTATTTGATGGCAATCTCCAGATTACAGGGAGAGCTGGTGATGGCCCCGGTGCGAGTGCAAGAGGGATATCAGGTGGCAGTAATTCATTAATTACTGCGCTGGGCACAGGAGCTATCACGCTAGATGGCCGGGGAGGCCAAGGTGGCTTTGGTCAGGTTTTGGGCATTTTTTTGGCGGACGGCCCACGTATTACGGCTAATGGCGGCGATATAACAATTATCGGTGTGAGTGGCGACAACAGTGTGGTAGATAATTCCAATCGTGGAGCCGTTTTTTTACGGGGCACGACGGTTGAAAATCGACAAAGTGGATCAATTTCGATTACAGGCACAGGCAATCAAAGCTCAACTAATCGAGGCACTGCATTTTGGGGCGTTCATTTAAACGTTGCACAGATTGCAACTGTGGATGGCAACTTAACCATCACTGGTACAGGCGGTCGAGGTGACTCTTCTAACACAGGAATCTACCTTGAAGGTTCAACCAATAACCTTTCCGTGATGGGTACAGGACAACTATCCCTAACGGGTACAGGCGGTACTGGTTCATCCTCTGCTGGGCTATCTCTTGACGGTTCTATAAGTGCTGGTACTGGCGGTCTTCGCCTTATCGGCACTAGTGGAGAAACATTGAACAGCATTGAGAGTCAAGGAGTATATTTTGCACCTGATGCTCGCCTGACGACATCCAGTTCAGGAGCGATGACAATCCGTGGTGAATCTATTAGTAACTTGTCCAGTGGTGTTGTAGTCAATGGATCTTTAAATCCATCGGGAGCCTTGATTATTGAAGGCTACACACCAGGATTACAAGCGGCAGTCGATATTAACCAAGCGATCAATGCAGCAGCTTCCCCTATAACGATTACGGGGAATCAGCGTATTGAAACCCAATCAATTACCGCTCGATTGATCGATATTACAAGCACTCAAAGCAGGGCTGAAGTCGCAGGGGCGTTAACGGCTTCTGGCAATATTACTGTGGAAGGACAGAATAGAGTCAGTGCCGATTCAGTCGCTTCCAGTAATGGTGTAGTCTCCCTCAGAAGCTCTGCAAGTGCTGTGCAAGTTTCGGGTGCAGTGACTAGTGGCAATAGCACAACCATTCAGGGACAAACCAGCGTTGATGTTGGGTCTGTCACTGCTGATTCTATTAATATTACAAGTCCTCAAGGTGGGGTTAGAGCGAATGGTGCTTTAACAGCTTCTGGAGACATTATTGTTGAAGGACAGACTGGCATCAGTGCTAATTCAGTTGCTGCCAGTAATGGTGAAGTTTCCCTCATTAGTTCTACAGGTTCTGTGCAAGTTTCTGGTGCAGTGACCAGTGGTAACAGCACAACGATTCGGGGGCAAACTGGCATTGTTGTTGGGTCTGTTGCTGCCAGTACTAGCCCCATTGAACTGACAAGTAGGGCTGGGAATATTCGGGTCACGGGTACGAATTCTGCTGGCGCTTGTGCTGGCAGTAGCCTGTGTACGAATGATGGCGCGGCGATCGATATCACCCACGGTGGCTTGAATGATTTCATTGTGGGAAATTCCACCACCAACGGTACGGCCGGCTCAATTTTTAATGGCGTAACCACCCTCAGCGGTTTAACGATCCTCAACCGACCGGGAACCTATCAAAACGGCCAGCTCTCGGTTACACCGGGCTTCGTGCCCGTTCCTACAACCACACCCACGCCGAGTCCCGACCCTGCGCCGACACCTAGCCCGTCGCCTACGCCCACACCGACCCCCACACCAACGCCAACTCCGAGTCCCAGCCCTACTATCGATCCCTTGCCCCCAATCATCGTTAACCCCGAGGATCCCGGTGTTGCTACGCCGACTCCGACTCCGAGTCCAAACCCGACACCGATCGCTACCCCAAGTCCCAACCCAACGCCAACAATAACCCCGAGTCCTATTCCAACGCCGACTCCGACTCCGAGTCCCGATCCAACACCTGTGCGACCGATCGAACCGAATCCAGTAATCACGCCGCCCAAGACAGAGCCGGGATCAAAAACACCGACACTCGGTCAAGAAGAACTCAGCAAGCTATTAATAGATCTTGAGAAATCGGGTGTTGAAATTGATGAGTTACTGGATCAATATTTGGGCAACGATCGCATCCTGAAAGGTGTGGAATTCTTTGAAGGTGGCAAGCTGAAGGTAGAAATCGAACTCCCGCCCGATCGCACCCTAGTTGATATTGTTGAAAATATTCGCACCCATGCGGATGACATCATTCGCGATGTCCGTAATGACCTGCGGGAAGTGACGACCAGCGGCTCTGACTTGGTTTCGCTACCTCAGTTTTTTGAGAGTTTGGCGAATGCCCAGGTGGAGGAGAAAATCGGCATTCCCGTGCGCGATATTCAGGTGTTTTATTACGCCATTCGCGAAACCTACAAGGAAACCTATGGCGAAGTGGGTAGCGCTTTCACCGCGAATGAACTAGTGGATTGGCTGGGATCGGTTCAGCAAACCGCGAATGAAGTGGATACGGCTAATTTAGGCGATCCGTCTACGGCACTGATGTCATTTATTAATAATGTGCGCGATCGCATGGGCGAGCTACCGATCGTGGCCGATGTGGTGGTGAAGGTGGGTGAAGTGGTGGCCCTGGCCGCCGTGCCACCGACGGCGGTTTTGGAGGTGGAAACGCCCGTGAGTGGCTCGCCAGCGATCGAACCCGCACGGCCCAGCGACCCGATCGCCCCCGCCGCACCGCCGAGTGACGAACCACCGCTGCGAGTGGCAAGTGATCCTGCACCGGTCGAAACACCCCAGCCGACTGCCCCGGCGAGGGAGCCGGCCCTAGAAACGCCATCCATTGTGCCGACCCAAGCGCCTCAAGGGGGGCCGACGATCGAGCCGCCCCGAATGCCGCCCGTCGAACTCTTGCCGCTCGACTTTTTCCGCACCGATGCCCTCTTCACGCAGCAGTTTGGGGATCTAGCCCCCCTGGCGGCCGACTCCGACACCATTACTTTGGAATCGTTGCAATCAGCCCTTAACCGAGCGGCAGACAAAACCGGTATTCAAACGGGCCTGGTTTACGTGCAGTTCGTCGCCGATGGGGCGGCCGATCCGACCAATCCCGACACCTACCCCCTGGCGATCGTGCTCGCAACCGGGCGAGCACAACCGATTCGCCAACTGGTTCCCGGCGTGACGCGGGCCACCGTCACGGCCCTGGCCAACGAATTGCGGGCGCGGATTACCAACCCCCTGGAACGTCACACCACCAGCTATCTCCCGGCGGCTCAGCAGTTGTACCGCTGGCTGATTGCGCCGATGGAAACGGCCTTTGAGCAGGAGCAGGTGAAGAATCTAGTTTTTGTGATGGATTGGGGGCTAAAGTCCCTGCCCGTAGGGGTGCTGCACGACGGAGAACGGTTCCTGGTGCAGCGCTATAGCGTGGGGCAAATTCCGAGCATGGCGCTCATTTTTGCCTATGCCGATAGCCCCATTGCGGATTTGCGGAACGATCGGGCCCAGGTTTTGGCGATGGGTGCGTCGGAGTTTGAAACGCTGCCACCGTTGCCCTTTGTCCCGACCGAGCTGCAAACCATTGCGAGCGATCGGGGGCAAATTTTGCTGAATGAAGACTTTACTCTGGCGAATTTGCATCAGCAACGGGCTAGCAAACCGACCAATGTTGTGCACATTGCCACCCACGCCGAGTTCCAAGGCACGGGTAAGCGATCCTACGTGCAACTGTGGGGCAACGAGCAGTTGCAAACCACGCAACTCCGAGATCTGCGCTTGGATTCACCGCCGGTGGAGCTGATGGTATTGAGCGCCTGTCGCACGGCCGTAGGCGATCAGGAGTCGGAGTTAGGCTTTGCCGGATTGTCTGTCAATGCCGGTGTCAAAACGGCGATCGCCAGTTTGTGGTACGTCAGCGATGCGGGAACTCTGGCGCTGATGCATCGCTTGTATACGCATCTAAACACAGCTCCCACCAAGGCGGAGGCCCTACGCCAAGCGCAACTGGATCTGATCGAAGGGCGCGCACGCTTGTCGGCAACGGAATTTATTGCGGACGATCGCTCGATTCCGCTGCCCATTCCCCACGAAGTCGATCGGCTCGTGCCGGATGGCAATCTATCCCATCCCTACTTCTGGTCAGGATTCACGGCGATCGGCACGCCCTGGTAAGCGATCGCCCCTCCGAATTCTTCCGAATTCTATGGATATATCCAGCAGATATAGCCAGCAGTAACCGGAATAGAACTAGCAATCGACAACCGATTTATGATTTGTCAACCCATCAACCGATTTCTTGTAGTAAGAGATACAACTTTCCTGACTGTTTCCTCCTACCGTCTAGGGTAGATTCAAAAAATTAAAGCTTCTAGGGTTCCGGCAATGATTCAGTCATTGTGACTGGTCCGAGAGAAGCGAGCTGACCACACGGAAAACAACCAGTTTGTGACTGGAACCGTGAGTTAGCTACACGGCGGGATAAAAGCCCGGGAGGTCAAAGGCACATCGCGTGGATTGCCTGGAACCACCGGGCTTTGTTGTTCGGATTTTCGGGTTATTCGCGCAGATGATTGAGCACTGAATGGGCTACCTATTCGGTCAGATTCTCGTAGTCGTTTGCAAACCCAAACACCAGTTGTATCGATGAGTATTTTTGAGCGTCCGAACTATCAGGGTGGTGAATCTGAGGCAAAACGGGCCTTGGATCTCGAATCGCGGTTGCCGATGACCGGTTGGCAACAGGAAGTGGATGCGGCATTGCGGCTGGGTCTCGAAGCCGCCGACAGCATCAAAGACCGGACGATTTCCACCTTCTCGCGCGGGGAATTGCCCCACTATGCCGGGATTAATACGTTTATGAAAGCGCCTTACCTGGAAGACGTAAACCAGGTGGGGAATTATGATGTGGCGATCGTTGGTGTGCCCCACGATTCCGGCACGACCTATCGACCGGGTACGCGCTTTGGCCCCCAGGGAATTCGCCGCATTTCGGCGTTGTATACGCCCTACAACTTTGAGTTGGGAATCGATTTGCGCGAGCAGATTACCCTCTGCGATGTGGGGGATATTTTCACGATTCCGGCGAATAACGAAAAGTCGTTTGACCAAATTTCTAAGGGGATTGCCCACATTTTTGCCTCGGGGGCGTTCCCGATTATTTTGGGGGGTGACCATTCGATCGGCTATCCCACGGTGCGGGGGGTTTGTCGGCATTTGGGTGACAAAAAAGTGGGCATCATCCACTTCGATCGCCACGTGGATACCCAAGAAACCGACCTCGACGAGCGGATGCACACCTGTCCTTGGTTCCACGCCACGAATATTCAAAATGCCCCGGCCAAAAACCTGGTGCAATTGGGCATTGGCGGTTGGCAAGTGCCGCGCCAAGGGGTGAAGGTTTGCCGCGAACGCGCGACGAATATCTTGACCGTGACGGACATCATGGAAATCGGGCTGGATGCGGCGGTGGACTTTGCCCTGGAACGGGCGCTGGACGGCACCGATTGTGTGTACATCAGCTTTGACATTGATTGCATTGATGCGGGCTTTGTGCCGGGGACGGGCTGGCCGGAGCCGGGTGGGTTGTTGCCGCGCGAGGCGTTGTATTTGTTGTCGCGGATTATTCGCCGTGCGCCGGTTTGTGGCTTGGAAATTGTGGAAGTGTCGCCGCCCTACGACATTAGCGATATGACTTCGTTGATGGCGACGCGGGTGATTTGTGACGCAATGGCGAATTTGGTGCTGTCGGGTCAGCTACCGCGCAAGGAGAAGCCGTCCTATATCCATGAGGAGGCGCGGATTTTTGAGGATGGTTGGTCCTAGGTTGGTTGTCCTACTTGGGCTAGGGGGCTGAGAGCAGTTGGATCGTTTACGACTACGACGTTGGGAGGTGTGCCGTGCATGAGGTGGATATGACCCGATCGCTCGTGTTGACGTTGCGGGACTGGTGGGAGTCCCAGCCCGATCGGCCCCAAATTGCGCGGGTGCACCTGCGGGTGGGGGACTTCACCTGCGTGGAACCGGCGGGCTTGGTGTTTGCCTTTGATGCCTACAAGGAGGGGACGTTTCTGGAGGGGGCGGAGTTGGCGATCGAGTCGGTGCCGCTGGTGGCGTTTTGCCATGCCTGCCAGAGCGAGTACCGGCCGGAGGTGGGGTTGCACTATGCCTGTCCGACCTGTGGTGCGCCGATGGATGACATTCGATCGGGCCGTGAGCTGAAAATTTCCCACATCGAATATCGCAACGCCCAACAGGAAATCGTGACCGGTCAACTGGTGACGGCGTAGGGGTTGATTGCTTTCGTGATTGCTATCCATTTGTCCTAATTTTTTGAGGCGATCGCCATGCACCAGACCTTTGATGCGGCATTGGAAATGAACCTGTTGCACGCCAACCAGGCCGGCGCAGACCACAACCGCGACCATTTCGACGCGTGGGGCATCACGTGCCTCAACCTGATGAGCAGTCCCGGCGCGGGCAAAACGGCGCTGCTGGAAAAAACCCTCACGGCCCTGCGATCGGAACTGGCGATCGCGGTGATCGAAGGGGATATGACCACGGAGCTGGATGCCGATCGGCTGCGGCAATGTGGCGTGCCCGTGGTGGCAATCAACACCGGCCGGGCCTGCCACCTGGACGCGCGGATGGTTGCCGGTGGCATTCACCAACTAAAGGATCTGGTCGATCCCCAGTCGATCGATTTGGTGGTGGTCGAGAACGTCGGCAACTTGGTTTGCCCCGCCGAATTTGAAGTGGGCGAGCACGCCAAAGTTGCGCTCCTCAGCGTCACCGAAGGCGAAGACAAGCCCCTGAAATATCCGGTGATGTTCCGCGAAGCCGACTGTTTGCTGATTACCAAAACCGACCTCGCGCCCTACCTGGATGTGGACTTGGCCAAGATTGTCGCCAATGTGCGGCAAATCAATCCCCACGTGGTGATCATCCCCGTCAGCGCCAAAACCGGCGAAGGCCTCGCCGATTGGTTGAACTGGGTGCGCCAAGCCACCGGGCGATCGACCCAGCCGAGCCAACCGGGCGATCGCGCCGCCACCCTCACCGCCGTCTAAACCGTTCAGGGCAGTTCTTCGGAATTGCCCTGTGCTGTTTTGGTGCGTCGTTTGTCCAGTTTGTTCACGATTGCTGCTGTTTTTGTCTACAACCTCTATCCAAAACGTTGATCTAGGACGTTAATCCACCCCCGATCGCGATCGCGCGTAACTCCCCATGACCTCCCTTCTGCGTCGCCAAGTTCTCGGCTGGTTAGGCTGTTTTTTTGCCGCCCTCTTTCTCACCATCAGTTGCACCCCGTCACAACCTAATGCTCCCAACGCCAGCAGCAGTCCCGGCAGCCCGGCGGTGACGAATAGCGCCGTGGTGCGCATGGGATTTAGCGTTTGGCCCGGTTGGGTTCCTTGGCAAATCACCCAAGAAGTCAAGCTCTTTTCTGCCAACAATGTCAACGTCGATCTCAAGTGGTTTGATGGCTATCTAGACTCGATCAATGCCCTGAATGCGGGTCAGCTTGATGCCAATGCCCAAACCCTGAATGACACGATTAGCTCCGTGTCCGCCGGGTCTGATCAAGTGATTGTTTTGACGAACGATAACTCCACCGGCAACGACAAAATTATCGCCAGCGCCGAGATTAAAACCATTGCCGATCTCAAGGGAAAACGGGTTGCCGTGGAGGAAGGAACGGTTGATCACTTCCTATTACTGTTGGGACTCAAGAAAGCGGGCCTCACGGCGGATGATATTCAGCTTCAGCCCCTGGAAACCGGTGCAGCGGCGGCGGCTTTTGTGGCCGGACAAGTGGATGCAGTGGGCGTATTTGCCCCATTTACCAACAAGGCCCTAGAACGAGTGGGCAGCAAAGAACTCTTTAGCTCGAAGGATTTTCCGGGAGCGATTTCTGATCACCTCACGGTTAGTCGCCAGTTGGTGAATGAAAACCCGAAAGCCGTCCAAGCCTTAGTGAATAGTTGGTTTGCCACGTTGGATTACATCAAGAAAAATCCTGACTTGGCTTACGCAATTATGGCAAAACGGGCTGAGGTTTCGGTTGAGGAATATAAGCAGTATGAATCGGGAACTAAGATCTTCACGATCGAGGAGAATCTCAAGGCCTTTCAACCGGGGCAAGATCGATCGTCCCTCGCCTTTGCGGCCCAAGAAATTTCGGACTTTCTGGTTAGTTCAGGCCTTGCCAAATCTAAGCCCGACCTGAGCAAGTTGTTTGACGATCGCTTCGTGAAAGCCTACGCGGCCCAGCAAAAACCGGCGACCTAAACCATCAGCACCCTAAGGCCGATCGCCCCGGCCGTTTGCGCTTCGTTTCCGATCGCCCCATCACCCCGATCGACCCAACCATGACTTCTTTGATTCCGATTCCCCACGAACCGCCCCTGGTGCGCGATCCCGGGCCAGCCCGGATGTTGCGCCCCAGCACATTTTGGACGATCGCAGACGACATTCCACCCCGTCTGAGTTGGATTTTGATGGGATTGTCGATCGGGGTTCCCCTGGTTTTGTGGTGGATGCTGGCGAGCACCGGTTGGGTCAAACCGCTCTTTTTGCCATCACCGGCCCAGGTTTTGGAGTCGATCGGGCGGCTTTGGAACAGTGGCGCATTGCCCAAAGATATCCAATACAGCCTGATGCGAATTATCGGTGGATTTGCCCTGGCCACCGTAATTGCGATTCCCCTCGGAACCCTGATGGGAACCTTTGCCAGCATTCGATCGTTGACCGAGCCGATCGTCGGCATTGTGCGCTATATGCCCGCCACGGCTTTTATTCCCCTCCTAATTTTGTATTTCGGATTGGGAGAATTGCCGAAAATTTTGTTGGTTTTTATTGGGACGCTGTTTTTTAATACGCTGATGGTGATGGATGCCGTCAAGTTTGTGCCCAAGGAACTGATCGAAGCCACTTACACTCTGGGTGGTAATCGCTGGCAAGTGCTTTTTCAAGTTATTTTTCCCTACATTGCGCCGACCACGATCGACACCTGCCGCGTCAACATGGCCGCCGCTTGGAACTTGGTGATTGTGTCGGAACTCGTGGCCGCAACGGAAGGATTAGGCCGGCGCATTAGTGTTGCCCAACGATTTCTAAAAACTGATGAAATCTTTGCGGGGCTAATCATTATTGGCTTGATTGGTTTGACGATCGATATCTTATTTCGACTGCTGCTCCGGTTCTCTTGCCGTTGGTCACTGAAATAAATAACTCTCGCCAAATCTCTTGCCCAATCTCTCGCCAAAGTTTGACTGTGCTTAAACGGGTGAAGGTTGTTGATTCTAAATCTGGATAAATACTACTTTGAGCCGCTGGAAATACTACCAGGCAAGGGGCTTAAGCCCCTTGTCTAGGATAGGGTAGCGTCACCGAATCATTTGAATTTGGAATGAGGGATAAATTGACCGCAAGCTGTCTCGAAAAAATCCCTTTAGGAGATCTGCCATGCATTTGGACGTGAAGCATCTCTACAAACAGTTCTCAACAAGACGCGGCACGGTTGTGGCCCTCAAAGATATTAATTTGCACGTGGAAACCGGTGAACTGGTTTGCGCGGTCGGCGCGTCGGGTTCCGGCAAGTCAACCATGTTGCGGATCGTGGCTGGGCTGGAGCAACCGACGGCGGGCGATGTGTTGGTGGATGGACAACCGGTGATTGGCCCCGGGGCCGATCGGGGCATGGTTTTCCAAAGCTACACGCTCTATCCCTGGATGAATGTCGAAGAGAATATTGGGTTTGGGCTAAAACTACAGGGCGCATCGATCGCCGATCGCTTTGAACAAGCCCGCTACTACATGGACGTGGTTGGTCTGTCGCAATTTGCCAAGGCGCTGCCCAAGGAACTGTCCGGCGGCATGAAACAGCGCGTGGCGATCGCCCGGGCCCTGGCCTCGCAACCCAAAATTCTGCTGATGGACGAACCCTTTGGCGCGCTCGATGTGCAAACCCGCGAAACGATGCAGGTCTTTTTGCTCGATCTGTGGCGCACCACCGGCACGACCATCCTAGGGATTACCCACGATGTCGAAGAAGCCGTGTTCCTCTCCCAGCGCGTCTATGTCATGACTGCGCGGCCGGGCACGATTCGCCAAGAACTGTCGATCGATTTGCCCGCCGATCGCAATGAAACCACGCGCCGATCGGCCGAATTCCAAGACTATCGCTACGCCATTCTCGACCTGCTGCGCCAACCGGAGTCGATCGAAGCGCCCTAGCTCGCCGCCGAAATCCCGATCGCGCCTCAGTCCAAGTTTGAGATGCTCGATCGCCTTGGGGAAAACGCTGGGAAATCAAGACTCATCCACAATCCGAAACCCCAAAATCCCCATGCCCAAAACCCCGACAAAGTAAACCATCACCGCCAAAATGGGGCTAATTTCCCACAAAAAATGGGTCAGGGCATAGAGCAGCGGGGTCAACAACAGCAGCGCCAGAAAGATTTCAGGCAGTTTGAGATAATCCATAGACCATTGAATAATTCTGCTCCGATCGCCTTCTACAGGCTAGTTTATGCAAACTCCAACGATCAGACCTCGCCCGATCGCGTGAATTGCAGTCTGAACGCTCCGAACCATCCGAACCATCCGAACCCTCCGAAACAAAGGGTGTGACAATCGCGTCACTGTCCCTAGATTGCCATGCTTCAGCGAAGATAATGGAGTCACAGACTCTCGCCTCGTGCCCCGCCACAACACCAGGAGTGACTTCAGGGCACGAAACCCGCTCATTGGCCACCAGCCCGCTCCCAGAACTCTCCGAGTGCCCGCATCAAACCGACGTGATGCGCCGGAATTGGCTTTCAGTGCTGGTTGATCCCTAGCTGTGGAAAGGTTCACTTCAATCGGCGCAGTCCTTGCAAGGGCGATCGGCCACCCAGCCGATCGAGGCCAAGTCCAACCCCAGATTCACCTCTTCAACTCTCTTAACCTAGCATCGCCAACGCTCAACGAGGTATTCCAGCAGACCGGGTTGCACAGCCGGGTCTGTTTCTTCCCCTGAGCTTGACCAACAATGGTGGTCATCAGCCAGCCGTCATCGGCTAGTCACGATCGATCAGCCATGCCAGTGGTTGCTGGTTTCGTGAGACCTGGGAACACCCCAAACCCGCACAACCTCGAATCGCGACTCAGGCGCATTTCCGGTAGGGTCGCACCGCTGGGCGATCGCCTGTACCCTCCCAATACTCAAACCCAACACTCAAACCCATCGCTTCAATCGCGTTTCAGCCTCAGCTTTCATCAATTAACAGCCCGATATTCAGCACAATCAAGGATCTTAACCATGGCTACCAGCACCGTCTTTGGCCTCATCAGCCCGGTTGACGCAAATAACAGCGGTCTCTATCCCCTGCGCACCGTGCCGTTTCGGGAATACACGATCACAGGATTGACCGCTGGCAGCACCCAAATTGTTGCTTCGGCCTTTGGCAGCACCCTCGATCCCTACCTACAACTGTTCCGCAAGAATGGGGCAGTCCTCACGCCCGTTGCCGAAAACTACGACTCCACCGCCACGAACAAAAACTCGTTAATTCAATTCAATGCGGAGGCTGGAACCCAATACGTTGTGCGGATTGCTCGCAGTAGCACGGATGTCGGTGGGCTGAGTCTCCAGGTGACGAATGATGCGGTGGCGGTGATCGCCGGGCCCACCGCCATTGGTACTGCAGACCTGAGCGTGGGCGACATTACCAGCCAAAACCTCACGTTTCCGACCTTTCCGAGCACGGCTGAGCTAGCCCTACCCAACGGTGTCACCAGCGGCCCCTCGTCCGATCGCGATGGCCTGTCGGGCCTGCCCCTGTTTTACCTGACGGACAATGCGGACAATGTCAACTTGGGCGTGCGGGTGGAAACCAAGGGGTTCTTTGTTGTGGGTCTGAATGGTGACGACACGATCGTCGGCTCATCGGACAATGACTTCTTCAATGGCAACAAGGGAAATGATGTGCTGTCCGGCGGCGACGGGGTAGACCAAATTCGTGGCGGCAAAGATTCCGACAGCCTGGACGGCGGCGCGGGCAACGAAATCATTCTCAACGGCAACAACGGCACGGATATTGTGCGGGGCGGCGAGGGCAGCGACACACTGAATGGCGGCCGGGATGCGGATGTGCTGTTTGGCGACAATGGCGATGATCAACTGTCGGGCGACTTTGGCCAAGATATTTTGACCGGTGGCGCGGGGGCTGATGCATTTGTGCTGCGGGCCGATCGAGACACCACCGCCGGTTTGGTCAACACATCAGCCAACGTGAGCGAAGTGGATATCGTCACGGATTTTCTGATTGGAACCGACAAAATCCGGCTCAACACGATCGATGGTTTAACCCAAGAAAAGTTGACCTTCGAGTTTGTCTCCATCAATGTTGCGACCGCCATTACGGGAGCCTTGACCACCGGCGTAAAAACGGGTACGGCGATTAAGGTGAATGATCCCACGTCGGCGGTGAATGGTCAGTATTTGGGTGTGGTGTTGGGAGTGCTGCCGGGGAATTTGAACCAGACAGCGAATTTCACCGTGGCGTAGGAGATCCAAACGGGGCAGGGAACATCGATCGCTGCACGCGATCGTCAAGTCGATGTCGATGTCGATGTCAATGTCGCGCAGTGTTCCCTGCCAGACCAATGATGTGTTGACTATTTGGACAACTCGCGCCCAATGCCAATCGTGAAAAAGCGGTAGGCTAGAACCTAGCTGGCTCGATCGAGTCACAATCAAATGATTTTTGGTCAAAAACGACTGAAAATCACTCAAAATCACTCAAAATCACTCAAAATTGCAAGTCTAAGCGAGGAAAATCGTGGCTGTTTTCAGTGCATCTGAGGTTCAAGATCGGCTCAGCACTTTGCCCCATTGGACATTAGTGGGCAGTACGATCGTTCGTGAATTGCGGTTGCAAAACTTTATCGAGGCGGTCGGGTTTGTCAACCAACTGGTGGAACCCGCTGAAATCGCCAATCACCACCCGGATCTGACCATTAGCTACAACAAAGTTATTATTACCCTGACGACCCACGATGCAGGCGGGCTAACGGCCAAGGATTTTGACCTAGCGAAGGCGATCGATCAACTGAGTTAAAAAGGCGGCTGCTGTCTCAGCGATCATTGCTATCAGCACAATCTGTGCAGAGATCTTTGGAGTGAACGGTTCGCTTGAAAGCGCTCGATCGAAACGATCGAATCGAGCGGATCTGATGGATCGATTCTGATTGAGCGATCGGGCATCATCTATCAGATCCGATTGATGACTAAGCTCCGGCGGGCTAGTGTACCTTTGGCCTACAAATAATCTGAAAATTTTGCTATCCCTATACCAAAAGCTGGCGAGTGAATGAACCGGTGAATTCATGAATTCAGTGTCCATTTGGGGTGAGCGGGACTTTCTACAGGAGGCCGCCGGCCAAGCCTCTTTGGTCGAAGAGCTGTTGGCGATCGGGACGGCCCTGTCCGCGGTCAGCAACCTAGACGAACTACTGGCGCTGATTCTGACCACCTGTCGCGAATTGACCTGGAGCGATGCCGGGAGCGTCTATCTGATCGATCGCAGCGATGACACGCCCAAGTTGATCTTCAAAGTTGCCCAAAACGCCTCCCAGCCCAACGCCTCCTTTCGAGAATTTGCGATGCCCTTGGCCCGCCGCAGCTTGGCGGGCTACGTGGCCCTGACGGGGCAAACCCTGAGAATTCCCGATGCCTACCATCTCCCGGTGGGTGTGCCCTATCAGTTCAATCACAGTTTTGATAGCGGGTTTGCCTATCGGACGCGATCGGTGATTGTCTTGCCGATGCAAAATCTGAATGGCGAAACCATCGGCGTGTTGCAACTGATTAACCGCAAAGTGCATCCCCAGGCGATCGTCGATGCCTGGAATGCCATGGAAGTGACACGCCCCTACACCGAATGGGAAGAGCGTGTTGTCCAAGCCCTGGCGAGCCTGGCGGCCATCTCGATCGAACGCAGCCACCTTCAAGAAAGCATCGAATCCCTCTTTGAAGGGTTTGTGCGCGCCTCCGTCCAAGCGATCGAATCCCGCGATCCCTGCACCTCCGGCCACTCCGAGCGCGTCGCCACCCTCGCCGTCGGCCTGTGCGATGCGATCAACGAAACCAACGCCGGCCCCCTCTCCACCGTCTACTTCACCCCCCGACAAATTCAAGAAATTCGCTACGCCAGCCTGCTGCACGACTTCGGGAAAGTTTGCGTTCCCGAATCAGTTCTGGTTAAACAAAAAAAGCTCTACCCCGACCAGCTCGAAGTCATCCGCCACCGCTTTGCCCTGGCCCGCCGCACCCTCGAACTCGACTGCCTACAGGTCAAATATCGCTACCGCACCGATCACCCCGATCCCCCGGCCCCCCAGCCCAGTGCTGCCCTGGTCTCCACAACCCACGCCGATCCGCTCGATCGGCTAGACAAAGAACTGGTGATGGCCCTGGCCGATCTCGACCACTACTGGACCTTGCTCCTAGAGGCCAACGAACCCCACGTCCTAGAAGCGGAGCCACTGGCCCAACTCCAGGAGCTAGCGAGCTACACCTATCGCGACATTGACGGCCAACAGAAACCCCTAGTGACGGCGGCCGAAATTGAGCAACTGACAATTCCACGCGGAACCCTCACCAGTGCCGAACGCCACGCCATTCAGTCCCATGTGACGCATACCTACAGTTTCCTGCGGCGGATTCCCTGGACAACGCACCTGCGACAGGTTCCTGAATTTGCCTATGCGCACCACGAAAAGCTCGATGGCTCAGGCTATCCGCGTGGGTTACAGGGCTATGAAATTCCGATCCAGACACGGATCATGTCGATCGCCGATGTGTATGACGCGTTGACGGCGGCCGATCGCCCCTACAAGCGGGCCATTTCCACCAGCTCGGCCCTCAATATCCTGCGCCAAGAAGCCAAGCTCAATAAACTTGATCCCCTCCTGGTGGAGTTATTTGAAGAGCGCATGGTCTATCAGGTGATCGATCATGTGCTTGATCATCAGCTTTTGCGTCCGCAATCCGCCCTCGATGGCTCCTTTTGGGGCTAGGGACGCGCGAGACCGTGGGCGCGCGGCTAGGATGGTGATGAGAGCCACTGCAATCGTTCCACGTCCATGGGATCCCGTTCAGTGGGGTTGATGGTTACTGATGGTTGCTATTCGTCATCCTTCGGGATTGCGACAGAAATGCCCAAGGGGCGATGGATTGCATTTCCCTGACCAACGGGTTGAGGGGTTTGTTTGTGGGGCGAACGGGTGCAAAACCCGTGCGATCGTCCGCCGACAAACCGATTGGGATTTCAAAAACCGTCCGCCAGTTTTCGGTGATACTGTATAAACTAGGTAAATGGAATCTCCGGGCCGATCGCTGCCTTGCGATTTGCACGTCGTTTTCCGGACAGGTGTGAGGATAGGAGAGCGTAATGTCAAACTCAATTTGGAAAGCCCTGCTGGTTAGTCCGGCAATCCTAGGCGCAGCCATTGTGGCGGCCTCGCCGGCTTCTGCACAACAAGTTTCTTCGAGCAATCCGACCAGTGTTCCATCGGTCAGCAGCCTAGAAACCGGTACTGGTCTGGGTGTGAGCACCGTCGATGAAAACATCGACCAACTGAACCAATACGGTCGTGAAGGCCGGGGTCGCCGCGCCAACAGCGCCGATCAGGTCACGTCGGTATCGCAACTGTCTGACGTTCAACCCACCGACTGGGCCTTCCAGGCACTGCAATCCCTAGTCGAGCGCTACGGCTGCATCGCGGGTTATCCCGATGGCACCTACAAGGGCAACCGGGCCATGACTCGTTACGAGTTTGCGGCTGGTTTGAACGCTTGTCTCGATCGCATTCAAGAACTGCTCGTCACCAACGTCGCTGACTACGCCACCAAGGCCGATCTGGAAGTCCTGAAGAAATTGCAGGACATGTTCAAGATCGAGCTAGCTGCCCTGCGCGGTCGTGTAGACACCCTCGAAGGTCGGATTTCTTACCTCGAGAAGACTCAGTTCTCCACCACCACCAAGCTGACCGGCGAAGCCATCATGATGCTGGCTGGCGCAACCTCCGCCAACCTCGAAGAGCTGGGTGATGCCTTTGACGGCAACAACGGTGACGATAACCAAGTTGTCTTCCAAAACCGGGTTCGCCTCAACTTCAACACCAGCTTCTCTGGTCAAGACCTGTTGATCACCCGCTTGCAAGTGGGGAACTCGCAACTGTTTAACGGCATTGCGGGCGAAACGAATCTGACGAATCAGGTCTTTGGTGACACTAACAATCAATTCATCCTGGACACCCTGCAATACCAATTCCCCATTGGTGACAAGGGCCGGGCGTACCTGATGGCAAACGCCGGTGTTTGGGATGATATCTCCAACACCCTCAACCCTTACTTTGAAGACTACGATGGCGGTCGTGGTTCGATGACGGCGTTCTCGCAACGCAGCCCGATCTACCGTTTGGGCGGTGGTGCTGGTGCGGGTTTGAAGTATGACTTCAGCGACAATGTGCAACTGTCGATCGGTTACTTGGCCGGTGAGGCTGCTAACCCCCGCAGTGGCGATGGCGTGGGCGAAGGCGGCCTGTTTGACGGTCAGTTTTCGGCCCTGGCTCAGTTGACCTATACCAACGATGCCAAGACCCTGGGCTTGGGTCTGACCTACAACTACTCGTACTTCGGCGAAGGCGAGTTTGGGTTTGACAACGCCGGCTTTGTGGATGGCTTCACGGGTACGCTGGCGGCTAACGTGTTGCCCCAACAGGATGCCGTGGGCGCGAACTCGGTGGGTCTGCAAGGCTACTACCAATTCAGTCCCAAGTTCGCATTGACGGGCTTTGTGGGCTACACCGGTGTTGAGTCGAAAAATGATGATGAATTCGACAAGGCTGACATCTGGTACTATGCGATGGGCTTTGCATTCCCTGATTTGGGCAAGGAAGGCAACCTGGGTGGTCTGTTTGTGGGCGCTCAACCCTACGTGACCAACATCGATGGCGATGACACGGATAGTGATGTGCCGCTGCAAGTGGAACTGTTCTACAAGTACGCCGTTAACGACTGGATCTCGGTTACGCCCGGTGTGATCTGGCAGTTCAACCCCAACCAAAGCTCGGATAACGATGATGTCGTGATCGGTACGCTGCGGACAACGTTCGTGTTCTAGATCTGAGGTCTTTGACCGGGGCTGACGGGGGCGATCGCGGCTGGGCATAGCCTGCTCGATCGCCCTCCCGGCCTTAGACGAAGGGATCAAACGATTCTATCTTTCCTTTTCAATCGCAATTCTCAGCAGCCCTGCCGTTTGGTGGGGCTGTTGTTTGTGGGCGGGGGCGATCGGGCGGGGGCGGGCTAGTCGATGGTGTGGGTTCCCACAAATCTTTACAGGCTTGTTCTATCAGAAGAGTTCGGCGCGATCGCCCGCCTTTGATAGACTAACTGAGCAAGCCCGAACGACTCTGGGGTTTCGTCGGCCAGCACTTGGGAAGGAGATTTTTGTGGAAACAACCCTCGGTTTAGAAATTATTGAAGTCGTTGAACAAGCGGCAATTGCCTCGGCTCGCTGGATGGGCAAAGGTGAAAAGAACACCGCCGACGAAGTGGCTGTTGAAGCCATGCGGGAGCGGATGAATAAGATCCATATGCGCGGCCGGATTGTGATCGGTGAGGGCGAGCGCGATGACGCGCCCATGCTCTACATCGGCGAAGAAGTGGGGATCTGCGCAACACCCGACGGTGCAAAGAGCTGCAACCCTGACGAGCTGGTGGAAATTGACATTGCCGTAGACCCCTGCGAGGGTACGAACCTGGTGGCCTATGGCCAGAACGGTTCGATGGCTGTGTTGGCCATTGCTGACAAGGGCGGGCTGTTTGCTGCTCCTGACTTTTACATGAAAAAGTTGGCAGCTCCTCCGGCTGCAAAGGATCATGTAGATATTAATAAGTCTGCGACCGAAAACCTGAAGATCCTGTCCGACTGTTTGCACCGCTCGGTTGAGGAACTGGTGGTGATCGTGATGGATCGCCCCCGTCACAAGGAACTGATCGCCGAAATTCGGCAAGCGGGCGCGCGGGTGCGCTTGATCAGCGATGGTGACGTGTCGGCCGCCATCTGCTGTGCCTTCTCGGGGACGAACGTACACGCCCTGATGGGGATCGGTGCGGCTCCTGAAGGGGTGATTTCGGCAGCGGCGATGCGCTGTGTGGACGGCCACTTCCAAGGGCAACTGATTTACGATCCCGAAATCGTGAAGACGGGTCTGATTGGCGAAAGCAAGGAAAAGAACCTCGAACGCTTGGCTAGCATGAACATTACCGATCCCGATCGGGTGTACAACGCTAACGAGCTGGCTTCGGGCGAAAACGTGCTGTTTGCCGCCTGCGGGATCACCCCCGGCGTGCTGATGGAAGGTGTTCGTTTCTTTGGCGGTGGTGCTCGGACGCAAAGCTTGGTGATTTCGAGCCAATCGCGTACCGTTCGCTTTGTGGACACGATTCACCAATTTGGTAAGCCGGCAGTTCTGCAACTGAAGTAGTTTGCATGATTCGTTAATGGCTTGCTGGGATCGCTACGGCGGTTGCGGCAAGCCATTGTCATGTTTGGTTTTGGGTGTGGTCACGATCGGAAATGATGAGACTGGACACCGGTTACTGGGTTGCGAGCTAGTTGCAGTTGTGCTCTAGGCTGGGATCAGGCGGCAGGACGCAGAATCGCCCATGGGACATCCTGGGAGTCAACTGCCGCGCTCCCCAAGATCTCAGCTAAAGATCTCGGCTGGCGTTGCATCGCCCTCTCAATCACCCTCGATCGCCATGACGATCGCCCAATGCTCGGTCAAAATCGCTAGAATCCTGCTGACTCATGCGGGCCTGATGCCATCCGAGTGTCAACGTTTCTATCGACCGATCCCCTCGTTATCGGTAAATCCGTTAAAGTCGAACTTTCACCGCCGTTTGAGTACGTTTTAGCAAGAGGCCATATGAATATTGCTGTGATCGGACTGAGCCATAAGACGGCTCCGGTTGAAGTGCGCGAAAAGTTAAGTATTCCGGAACCCCAGGTGGAAGCGGCGATCGCCAGTCTGGCAAGCTGTTCCCACGTCGAAGAAATCGCGATCCTCAGCACCTGTAACCGATTGGAACTCTACTGCGTTTTGAGTGAGGTTGATCGCGGGGTGCAAGAAGTGGTTGAAATCCTCGCAGAACGCAGTAAGTTGCCCCTCGAAACCTTGCGACATCACCTGTTTGTGCTGTTGCGCCAAGATGCGGTGATGCACCTGATGCGCGTGGCGGCGGGGCTGGATAGCTTGGTGCTCGGCGAAGGGCAAATCCTGTCCCAGGTGAAAAATGCCTATAAGCTTGGCCAGGACTACAAAGGGATTGCGCGGATTTTGAATCGGCTGCTGAAGCAAGCGATCACGGCGGGCAAACGGGTGCGCACGGAAACGAGCATTGGCACGGGGGCCGTATCCATTAGCTCGGCGGCGGTGGAGCTGGCTCAGTTGAAGGTGCCGGATCTGTCGCCTTGTCGGGTGGCGATTATTGGCGCGGGCAAGATGTCGCGGCTGTTGGTGCAGCACTTGCTCTCGAAGGGGGCGACGCAAATTTCGATCGTGAATCGATCGCTCGAACGGGCGGAGGAGCTGGCCCGCCGCTTTCCTGATGCGAAGCTGAATCTGCATCCGCTGCCGAGCATGATGAGCACGATCGCCGCGTCTGACCTGGTGTTTACGAGCACCTCGGCCACGGAGCCGATCCTCGATCGCGCCCGGCTGGAGCCGGTGTTGTCCGGCAATCGCTCCTTGATGCTGTTTGATATTTCCGTGCCGCGCAACATTGCCAGCGACGTGAACGAGCTGGATGGCGTGCAGGCCTTTGATGTGGATGATTTGAAAGAGGTGGTGGCCCAGAACCACGAAAGCCGTCGCAAAATGGCGATCGAAGCGGAAGCCTTGCTCGACGAAGAGGCAGAAGCCTTTGAGGCCTGGTTGCAGTCCCTGGATACGGTCTCGACGATCGACAGCCTGCGCCGCAAGGTGGAAACCATTCGCACCCAGGAATTGGAAAAAGCCCTCTCGCGTCTGGGATCTGAGTTTGCTGGCAAGCACCAAGAAACGATCGAGGCGCTCACCCGAGGCATTGTCAACAAAATCCTGCATGATCCCATGGTGCAACTGCGCGCCCAGCAGGATATCGAAGCGCGTCAGCAGGCCATGCAAACCTTGCAGGTGCTGTTTAACCTAGAAGCTGCCGATAGCGCCGCCTAGGCTGGGTTGTTTGGGGCCGGTGAGGGATGGGCGATTGTGGAATCGAGCGCGAACCTGAGATTTCAGCACGATTTCAGCACGACCCAACCCGCTCACCGGCCTCCCGTTGATTCGATCGCCGAAATTCGATCGCCGAAATTCGATAGCGAACATTCAAGACGCTCGCTCAAGATCTTGCATCAGCCAAACTTTTGCTTGGCGGCGGCGTAGACCTCGACGGTGATCGTGGTTTCACCGGCTTCTTGGGCAAATTTCTCGATTTTCTTGCGAGCAGCGGGGCGCACAAAAAACGGGATTTCCTTGAGTTTGGCTTCGGCTTCGGGAGTCCATTCCATAGTGATGACGTGACGATCGAGTCCTACGCGAGTTCTTCGGTTAGGGTACGGGCGATCGCCCCCAAATTCAAACCCGGCGGATAACAATGTTCCGCCTTGCAGCGCTTGAGTTCCGTATCGCTGAGGGCAACGTTCAGCCGCTGGGCGATTTGGCGGGTGATATCCGCCCGATCGAGGGTTCCCGCCACCGCGCCGGTCGGCGTGAGGGTTACGAGGGACTGGGCCTGCAACTCGTCCAGCAAGACCGCCGCATGCGCCAAGGTGGCCGTTTCGGGAATCGAGGGCAACCGATCGAGCGGTTCGATCGCATCCACCACCCGAATCCACGACCAGCGATTGTGGTCGATCGTTTTCAAGGATTCGGGATCAATCCGGCCCCGATCGCGCCCATCCAGCGCCACAAAATACGATGGGCGATCGGCCGTGAGCAAATAGCTATCCACAAAATCGCGCAGGCTCAAGCTGCCATCCACAATCCGAATATCCCGCGATTGGGCCGCCCCCACCGATTCTTTGATCAGCGCTTGCTGAACGGCGTTCAGTCGCTCGTAGGTCGCGGCATTGCGCAAACAGAACCACCCAATCAGGCCAATCCACCACCCTTGGGCCCCACCGGGCACAAAGAGAACTAGCCAAATCGCCAGAATAATCCCTAGCCAGCTAATGGCCTGACCCGCCTTGGCTGCCCAATGAACGCCCACGAAGCGATCGCCCGTCGCCTTCCAAACCAGAGCCTTCAACACCTGGCCCCCATCCAGTGGCAGCCCTGGAATCAGGTTAAACACCCCCAGCACAAAATTAATCCGCGCCAAATTCAAACAAAGAATCGCCAACGGACTGGCCGGCGCAACCCGCCCCACGGCCGAGAGCAACACAAACAGCGCCAAGCTGACCAGGGGCCCGGCGATCGCCACCCGCATCGCGCCGCCCGGGGTTTTGGACTCGCGGTCGATCGCCGCAACGCCGCCAAACATAAACAGCGTGATCGAGTTCACCGCAATCCCTTGCGATCGCGCCGCCAAGCTGTGGCCCAGCTCATGCACCAGCACCGATCCAAACAGCAGCAATGCAGTAATTAAGCCCAACAACCAGGTGAGACCAGTGCCCCAGCCCGGATAGCGCGCAGCCCATTCGGTGCTATTGGCGGCCGAAAACCAAACCAAAATCAAGAACCACGATGGATCGACCAATAGCGGAATGCCAAAGACCGACCCCACGCGCCAACCGCCTTGCATGGCAACCGCCTCAACCGCTCAAATTCTTATATCCAGGGTAACGCGGTTACTCGATCGGCTTACCCCATTTTGTTACAGGTCGTAGCGCATTTAGGGGCGGGTGGCGATCGTCGTTTCCGAATCCAGACCCAATCGCCAATCGCTAATCGCTAATTTCCAATCGCCGATCCCATTCATTAAAAAATGCCCGATCGACCGTTGAGATGCGATCGGGCAATGATCATGACGAATAGGCAATGGCCCACACCCATATTGGGGAGCCATCAATCACCGAACCAATCGAACCAATTGAGTCGATTGAATCGTGTTGAATTCGACCATGACCCTAGGTCAGCACGACTTACAAAAGACCAGCATTCGCCAAGCCTAAAATCATGCCAGCGCCGAGCAAATGCCCAAAGCTAGCGGTTGCCAGCAATTCAGGAATCCCAAAGCCTGTAAAGATTGCTGGCATTGAAACGGGCAGGGTTGGGCCCACGCCCCGCTTTTGGATTGCATAGTAACCAATCACGATCGCAAACACATTGCAGGTGATCATGATGATCCCCACATTGGGCGACCACTCCACGGTGGTTGCTGCGGCCAAGACGGTTGGGATGGTCAGTAGGTTTAACAAGGTTCCTCCACGCACGAATGCGTTGTAATGGGGTCTTTAATTAACTAGAGTTTTAGCTAGTTATTGATGGCCGATGCTTGGCAAAGAATCGGGCAATACTTCAGCCGAATCGCAGCCGAATCGCAGCCGAATCTTGAAAAATGACGCAGAGGGCGATCGCCACAAGCCATGTCTAAAGGGGGTCTTGGGTGCAGGCAAAATTGCACTTGAAACCGGCCAAATTATAGAAACCCCATTCGAGGGTCGTCAGCCCTGTTATTAAGACTTAACAGAAGTTTCGCTAGACTTTTACAGTGCTCAATAATTTGGGCAAGAGGCGAGCCGATCGTCCCTGGCGCTGGCCGAACTCAGTTCTGGGTGATCGTTTGCCTTGCCGGCTTCGTCGGTATCCTTCATGGGTGGGATGCACAACACCACCCAGAATCCATCACCCAGAATCTATCAACGGTCTGATGCCGAGGATGAATGCTAGTTAAAATTTGCGGACTAAAAGATCCTGATCAAGCGATCGCGGTTGCCCGCCTTGGGGCTTGGGCGATCGGGTTCATCTGCGTGCCCGAGTCACCGCGCTACGTGAGTCCGGCGCAAATTTGCACCGTGAGCGATCGCCTTGATGCCGCCCGCTGTCGGGTGGAACGGGTTGGGATTTTTGCCAACACGGATGTGGAGACGATCGCCCAGACCATCGAGCAGAGCCACCTGACGATCGTGCAGCTCCACGGCCACGAATCCCCCGATTTTTGCGAGGACGTGCGATCGCGCCTGCCCCACGTGAAATTGTGGAAAGCCCTGCGCGTGCGATCGGTTGCCACCCTCAATCTCGCCGAGGACTACGCCCACTCCGTCGATGCCCTCCTGCTGGATGCGTACCGGCCCGGAGCCCTTGGCGGCACGGGGCAAACCCTCGACTGGCACGGGTTAAATTATTGGCGATCGCCCCTGCCTTGGTTCCTCGCGGGCGGCCTCACGCCGGAGAACGTGGCCCAAGCGATCGGGGCCCTGACCGATTTCCCCCCGATCGGGATCGACGTGTCCAGTGGAGTCGAGCGCGCCCCAGCGGACAAAGACCTAGAAAAAGTCGATCGGCTGCTCCAAGCGATCGGTCAACGCCGTCCAGCGATCGTGCCGCAATCCGTTTGATCATCCCAACAGACAACCCAACACCATACCCAGGGCCAACACAACTAAAACAAATAAATAGGGGTGCTCCAAGGAACACCCCCACCACCAACATTTGCTACTATCACCAGCCCTTGCGAGCGATCCGCCGGAGCCAGCTTAACGATACTCATGCGGATCGATCGCGATCGATCATCCCCCTAGAACGAGGGTTGGTGACGAATCAGATTCAGAAACTCTTCGCGCGTCTTTTGATCATCTTGGAAAACACCGACCATGGCACTCGTCACCGTCCAAGACCCGGGTTTTTGCACCCCGCGCATGGACATACACATGTGGGTTCCCTCCATCACCACAGCCACGCCGCGCGGTTCCAGAACTTCCTGAATGGCCTCTGCCACCTGACGAGTCAAGCGCTCCTGCACCTGCAACCGACGCGCATACATTTCCACAATGCGCGCCAGTTTGCTCAAGCCCACTACTTTTTGATTGGGGATATAAGCCACGTGGGCCCGTCCCATGAACGGCAACATGTGGTGCTCGCAGAGGCTGAAGAAATTGATGTCGCGCACGAGCACCATTTCATTGTGGCCTTCATCAAAAATTGCGCCATTGACCAGCTTTTCCAGCGACATGTTATAGCCGCTTGTCAAAAAGCGCATGGCTTCAGCAACCCGGTGGGGGGTTTTGAGTAGCCCTTCGCGTTCGGGATCTTCACCAACCCCCAACAAAATCGTTCGCACCGCGTCCATCATGTCATCTTTGCTGACTTCCGGAGGTTGATGCACCTGAGCAGGCTGTCCGTCATGGGTGTTGCGATCGGGGCGGGTTAAAAGCCCTTTGCCCTCGTCGTCCACGGCCGAGCTGGAATTGGCCATCCCGTTAGAGATGGCGCTAGAGGCGGCAATAGTCATGATTGAAATGAGGGAAATCCTTCAAAGAAGAACGCGCAGTGCTCCGCACACTGAGTCTCTGTTAACAAATGGTAATACTTTTTGGTGGCAGCCGGTGAAACCTTGCAAATTCGCGATCCCCGGTCAATTCATCAGGGAAGATTATGAGCCTCTCGTTCGGGAGCCGGATCGCGGGTCAATATTCGGGCTGATGGCCACCGCCCGGGGCCGGGGAGTCGGATCGATCGCGCCTACGATCGCACCTACAACGGTGATTGTTCGTTGATTTCCCGTGCCCAGTCGTCGTCACAGGGGGCTTGATTCCCGTGCCCCTTGCGATGATCGGCTAGCGGTGGCATCGGGGCTGTAGGCGATGGGATGGCGGGTGCTAAACCGCTGTCGCCTCGATCGGACTGTCCATAAACTGGCCAATTTTCCGGAATTTCTGATAGCGGCGCTCTCGTCGGGCCGTCGGCGACAGGCTTAATAGCTCGCGCAGGCTGTTGAGGATGCCCTGCTTGAGGGCTTCGGCCGTTTCCAGGGGGTTGGAATGGGCACCGCCCAGGGGTTCGGTCAAGATCTGGTCTAGGATGCCCAAATCCTTGAGATCGCGGGCGGTGATTTTGAGGGCTTCGGCGGCCTGGGCGGCCTTGCCCGCATCGCGCCACAGAATGGAGGCGCAGGCTTCGGGCGAAGCGACGGTGTAGACCGAGTGCTCGAACATCATCAGCCAGTCGCCGACCCCAATGCCGAGGGCCCCACCGGAGCCGCCTTCGCCAATAATCGTGCAGACGATCGGGACATTGAGGCGAAACATTTCCCGCAGGTTGTAGGCGATCGCCTCGCCTTGCCCCAGGCGCTCCGCGTCCACGCCCGCCCAGGCCCCTGGCGTATCGATAAAGGTAATAATCGGCATCCCAAAGCGATCGGCATGTTCCATCAGGCGCATGGCCTTGCGATAGCCGCCGGGGGTTGCCATCCCGAAGTTGCGGGCCACATTGTCCTTGGTGTCCCGGCCCTTTTGGTGACCCAAAATCACCACCGACATGCCATCCAAGCTGGCCACACCGCCGACGATCGCCGGATCATCCCCCCCACGGCGATCGCCATGGAGTTCGAGCCAGTCATCGGTCATCGCGTTGATGTAATCCAGGGTGCTGGGGCGGCGGGGGTGGCGCGCCACCTGCAACCGTTGCACCGCCGACAAGCCACCGTAGACCTCCTGGCGCAACTGGTTCGATCGCTCCTCAAGCTGCTGGATCTGGTCGCTCACATCCACGCCATTTTCGTCGGCGAGCCGCCGGATTCGTTCGATCCGCTCTTGCAGATCGACGAGGGGTTTTTCAAAGTCCAGATACAGCGGTTTGCGGTTTGAAGTAGCCATAGGTCAGCAAAGAAGCGATCGATCGCGCAACAGGTCAGAGTAGCCCGCCCCGGTAGCCCCATGAGCAGCCCCACCCGTACCGGGCCAGCCGCTCATGGGCGCTCGGCTCCTTAGCCAACGGGATCGAGCAAAAGGGGCTTAAAGCCATGCTTGATCGAGGCTTCACCAATTTGCAGCATTTTATCGATCGTGATTTGGTTGCGATTCCACGAAAAATTCGTGTACCACTTCTCAAACTCCAGCAACATCGATTCCGCAAAACAAGCAAAGATGTGGCGCTTTGGATTCATCATCCCGATCGCCCCCATAATCCGCGAATCAATATCCAGCGTGTGTTCAACAATCCCACCGCTCAACACATGGACACCCGGCGCTTGAATCTTAGTCCCCATATTCTTCGGATAGCCCCCGTCAATAATCAGGCAAGGCTTCTTCAGAACCGTGGGATCAATTTCCACACCCTTCGGCATACTCGCCACCCAGACAATGATGTCTGCCATCGGGAGCGACTCCTCCAGGGGCAAAATCTTGCCACGCCCCAAGTCATCCCGAAGGGACTGGAGGCGATCCTCCTGGCGGGCAATCAGCAACAGATCTTGGATATCCGTGCGAGCGTTCAGCCATTGGCACACCGCACTGCCGATGTCGCCCGTTGCGCCGCAGACGGCCACGGTGGCTCGGGACAACTCCAGATTCAGCCGCTTGGCCATTTCTTCAACCTGACGGCAGATGATATAGGCCGTGTGGGTGTTGCCGGTCGTGAAGCGGCCAAAGTCTAGCTCGACATTACGGACGAGGCGCGTTTGCGACAGGTTGAAGTTTTCAAAGACGATCGAGGAAAACCCGCCCAGGGCCGTGACCGATAGCCCCAGCTTCTGAGCATGGGCCATGGCATTCAGCACTTTGCGCACGGCGGTTTTGCCCCGGTTGCTCGTGAGCATTTCGGGTAAAAAGCCCGAGTCGATGTATTGACCTTCGATTTCTTGTCCCGTGGCGCTTTTAACCCGCACCGTATCCACCGCTTGCGGCGGCGCACTGCACCAAAACTCCAAATCCCGATCGGCACATTCGGGAAGGCCCAACTCGCGCGCGATTTCGTGCGTTTTCTCTAAGCTGGGGGAGTGACCGATAAGACCAAACATCTCTTTGCTAAACGGGTTGAAGGGGGATAAGAAAACGAAGACAGCAAACAGTTTGGGGCTGTTGAGACGTGAGACAAGGCCTGGCTGCTTAGGGACGGCTCCACCGGGAGCGTCCTCAGACCAAAAGGGGAACCAAGACTACGCCCAAATATCCCAGTGACCTGACCGGTTTGGATCCAGTCTGAGGGAGGGTTGGTCTTGGAGATGCGCTCAGGTGGCGACCCCGATCGCGCATTTCTAAGGACGCGATCGAGCTTCAAAACTCCCCCCCCTGTAGCGACTCGCCCAACTAGCATTGACTGCCCTAGGGGCGAGCGTTGGCAAGCGAGATCAAGCACTGTTCGGATCCTAGCAGGGTTTCACCACTGAGCCGGATTGAGTGATTGATCGTTGCTTGCCAGCGTTCTTAAGCCGCCGCTGCTGCCAAACCAGCCGTCAACATCCGCAGGGTTTCGCGAGTGCTAAAGCCAATATTTTGCAAGGCTTCCTGGTATTGAATCGTGAAGTCTTCCATCAAGGCTTCCTTCTCCATACCCAGCACCAGCGCATCGCTAGCCACTTCATCCAGCATGCGCCAGACGATCGCCAGGTTTTCGCGATTGGCCCGCTCTAGCTCATCTTTAGCGCTTTCAAAGTTCGCCTTAAGCCATTGCTCGCCGAAGTTGAGGTGCAGGTATTCGTCCTTGACCACGTTTTCCGTGATTTTGCGCGCAAATGCGTCAGCGTGGGGAATGTAGACGTTGTATGCGGCAATCGCAAACGCTTCAATAATCAGCGATTGGATTAACAGACAAGTCACGATATTGCCTTCCGCGGCCGCGACTTGGAAGTTGCCATGCAAGTTTGCAAAGAACTTTTGGGCAAAGTCCATGTCGGGCGTGACATTCAGGTTCTTGCCACAGGCGGTAAACCCTTTTTTGTGGCGAGTTTCCATTTTTGCCAGCTCGGCCAAATCTTCCGCCTGTTCGGGCATCAGCTCGGCCAGACGAACGTAGTTGTTGGCTGCTTCATCTTCGCCCTCAATCACGATCGCGTTGATGCGGCTGTAGGCATCCTTATAGGTTTCACTTTGGTAGTCGATCGCAGCGGTTGCCTCGAGTTGCGGCATAGGTAGTTTTTCTCCTCGTGGGTAACGGTCGGAAAACGTTGACTGAGATCGGGCTGATCATCACTGGAGGGCTGCACTGATAGCTGCAACACCTACGCGCGGCTGCTTTCCGGCGCTGTCCCGAACAAATATTTGAAATTCTATCACCCTCATCACGGCTTCCCAGGCGGCTGGGAAAGGGAGTCAGGATGCGATAGAACGTGGGATTTTGGCCGGGGCACGCGAGTCAAAAGGGACGATCGAGCCAGCCGGTCACGGTTCGGGCTGATGGAGTACTAGTTTTCATTGTCCCTTGAATTGACCGTGAATGGGTTGGGAATCGATAGCAAAGATGAGCAGAACTAACGGGATGCAATTGCGGTCATTAATAGCGTTAATCAATGGCCGATTATTGACCGATCGGCGACGGATTCTTGGCGGATCGATGGCTGATCGATGGCCGATCGGCGACCGATCCTTGCCTGAGCGATGATTGATCGACGGATGATCGATCGGTCAGATTCCCCTTTTCGGCTCGGGAATCGCACGAGACCGAGGGACGAGCATGCCCAATTGCTTGGGATCCCGTTGGGTCGCAACGATCGCCCAGGAACCGATCGGGTTGCTGCTAGCTAATCCGCTGCAATTGTTGAGTCGGTTGGGGTTTGCGCAGATATTGCTCGGCCGCATTTTGCGATCGGTGGGGCCGTTAAACGGGTGAATGCTCTGCGATCCGATCGAGATCCCGATCGGGGTTGCCATCAGGCTGGAAGCCAGGATCGACGGCTGAATCCCCCTCTTCCGCCAGATCCAAAATTTGCAGCCGCACCACTCGATCGCCCCCACCCGACAGGGGCACACTCACCAATTCACTCGACAGGGTTCCCAGGCAGCTAATCAGGTTCCGCAGGTGGGGCGTGCTGGCTCCGCTATCGACCCAGAGCCGATCGGCCAGGTCGCGCACCCGCTTCCAACTGCTGTAGGTTTTGACGATCGCCTGTTCCAGTTGGGCCGCTTGGTTGACCAAATCCGCCGCCAGGTTGAGGCTGCCCAGGCGGAGGGCTTCTTCGAGGGCTTGTTCTAGATCCAGCTCCGGGCGATCGAGCGCCGCTACCCGGGTGGCCGCGTCCAAATAGCGCGCCAGAAATTTCGCCTGGGCCGTGGCTTGCTTAACGGTTTCCTTGTCCGGCTGGTCTTCGATTTCGTCCCGCAGGGCCACCTGATGGACGGCGGGCAACTTTTCCAGTTCTCGCACCAGGGGAGCCAGATAGCGCGCGGGCAAGGATTGCTCGGCGGCCTTGGCGCGCACATTTTCGGGCAACAGGTCGGAGGTGGCGGCCTGCCACTCGTCGGTCAGGCGGCGAACGGTGTTGCTGGCGATCCGATCGCCCTGGTGCGCGGCGGCCACAACCATGTGTTGCACCTCGGCCGGCGCTTTGGCCGTGGCCACGAAGGCGCGCTTGCTGAAGTGGCGGAGGGTTTCCGGCTCCAGCATGTCTTGATCCATCAGGCGATCGGCACTGTCGGCCAGCTCAATCAGGCTATAGGCTTGGCTTTTGCTGATTTCCCGATCCTTCAACCAGTTCAAAAAGCCCGTGCCGCGCCCGTCGCCGCTGCGTTTTTCCCGATCGCGCACAATCCGCAAAATCCGCCCGCGCCAAATATCCGTTTGCAAGTCGAACCGATCGCACACGCGCCAGGCATCGTCGATCCGCCCTTGGAAATCGCTGAAGCTGATTTTGTCGTCTTCCGGATCGGGCAAATTCAGGCTCAAATCGGCGGGCAATTCCAAATCCGCCGCCGTCAACAGGGGAGGGCTGGCCGGCTCGATCGCGTCGGGTTCCAGCAGCTCGGTTGAATCTAGGTCGTCGGAATAGTCCATGGGGTCGAGGGCGATCGCGTTGCAACAGCCGGTTCATTATGCCGCCGATTGTGGAGGATCGATCGGGGATCGATCGGCTAATCGATCGGCTGGTAGAGCGTGTCGCGTTGGCGGGCCGGACGGCCCAGGGATTCGATCGCCGATCGCAGGTCGGTGGGCGTTTGGCACGTGCCCCCGGTCGCGCCGGCCATGGTCGTAATGTGCTCTTCCATCAACGTGCCGCCGATGTCATTGCAGCCCCAGCGCAGGGCCTCCGTGGCCCCCGCCAGCCCCAGCTTCACCCAACTGGGCTGGTGGTTGGGAATCATCGATCCCAGATAAATCCGGGCCACGGCCATCAAAATTAGGGCATCCTCCAGCACCGGTTGATCGCGCCCGACCCGCCGCCGCAGGGCTGGGGGTGCGTCCTGACCCACAAAGGGCAGCAGGATAAATTCGGTGATCCCCCGATCGCCCCGATCGAGCGCCCGTTGCTGGAGCGATCGCAATTGCTCAAAATGGGCGATTTGCTGGGCCGGCGTTTCGATGTGACCCGAGAGCAAGGTGCTGGTGGTGGGCAGGCCCGATCGATGAATGGCCTCCACAATCTCCAGCCAGGTGGCCGTGTCCAGCTTTTCTGGGCAGAGCACCCGCCGCACCGAGTCCACCAAAACCTCCGCCGCCGTCCCGGGCATCGACCCCACGCCCCCATCGCGCAGGGCAGCGATCACCTCGGCGAAGCTCAAGCCATCTTCGCGGGCAATGAACTGCACCTCCTGGGGCGAAAAGGCGTGGAGATGGAGTTGCGGAAAGCTGTCCTTGATCGCGTGGATTAGCTCTAGGTAGTAGTCGAGCGATCGCCCCTGGTGTTTGGCCTCGGGGTTTAGGCCGCCCTGCATACAAATTTCCGTGGCTCCGCGATCGACCGCATCGGTGGCTTTTTCCAGAATCTGCGCCCGATCGAGCCAGTAGGCCCCGGCTTGGTCGGCATCGCGGCGAAACGCGCAGAAATTGCAATGCTGCTCGCAGATATTCGTGAAATTGATGTTGCGATTAATCACGTAGGTGACAACTTCACCCACCTGCTGCTGGCGAAGCCGATCGGCCGTGTCCCGCAGGCGATCGCGCACGGCTCGATCGTCACTGTTGTAGGCCGTTTCCAACAGGGTCAGCCCTTCAGCCGGGGTCAAGGTCGCGCCAGCCAAGGCCCGCTCCAACACCCGATCGAATGCCGCTAACTCAGCCAAGGACGGGGCGATCGCAACCATGACACATCCGCTAAATGCAACTAGTTGCTAGTTTAAGGGCGATCGAGCCGCTAGCGCGTGGCCTCCGGTGGCGCAATGAAGGAGTCGAGGTTCGGCGCATCGGCCGCCGGAGCCGTTTGGACTTGGGTGCGATCGACCTGGGGCATGATTACCGCCTCGCGATCGAGAATCATCGGCTTGATCGGTTGCGGCGCAGTGCTCGGCACCGAGTGCGACACCCAAGCCAACCCGCTCGCCACCATCACCCCATAGCCCGCGTACAGATGCCAGGGCTTCAGTTCCACCATGGATCCACTGGACTGGCGATCGCGCTGAGACCAGGCCGGCACCACCGCCACGGATTCGGTCTTGGGCAACGAGGCGGCCATCGCCTTGCCATCGAGACCCAGGGCCTCGCCCATCCGTTGGACAAAGCCGCGCACATAAACCCGCTCGGGCAAAACGGTAAAGTTGCCGGACTCGATCGCCTGCAAATGCTTCATCGGAATGTGCGTGCGGGCGTGGAGCTGTTCGAGGTTGAGGCCCAACTGCTGCCGCACGGCTTGGAAGGTGTGACCCACGGCGCGCAAGCTGTCGTCCCAATCGGCCCGATCGGCCTCCGGCAGGGGCATCGCGATCGCGGGCACAGCGGCCAAGGGGCCCACGGCGGGCTGATCACTCGCCAACGGGGCCGGGCGATCGATCGATGGCCAACTGCCCTCAAACAAATTCACCAACAAATCGGGCAAATCGAAGGGATTTTGATGAATTTGATCGATCGCGGCCGCCGTCGGGTCGGGCCACAGGCCGATCGCCCCCGGCTGTTGGCGCGCCATGGCCAGCCCTGCTGCCGGGGTGGTTGGTTCTTGCAAATCAGCCGGGAAACTGCTCGAGTGGCTGAGGTGCAGGGCCAATCGGGCCGCCTCCCGACCCACCATCGCCAAGGTCTGACGAGCCACATCCGCCGTCTCGCCCAACAAATCCTGCAAGGAGGCGATCGCCTGGTGATACACCAAGCTGTTATTCAGTTCCGTCTCAATTTGACCCAACAAGCGATCGATTTGTGTTGCGTCTTGTAACCCTAGCGGTGTGGCTTGAGCGAGCATGAAATCCCCTCCTGGCTGGCTGATTTACTGTTTCAAATCGGCCAAACGGCTTTCAGGAGGATTTGCAAGCGAGCCAATTTTGGAATTGGCTTGGGCAATTTTGACTGTGGCGATCGCGACCGTTTGCGAGCGCAAATAGAACGATCGCCCCAGCTCGGTTAAACCCTGATCCCGCTAGCGATTGGGGCATTCACAACCGGACAGCCCGATCGATCCATCGCACACCCTTGCGCAATGTTGGCTACGTAGTTCCGCGAAACAACCCTTGGGGGCGCACGAGCAACACCACCACCATCAAAATCAAGGCCACGGCCATTTTGTATTCCGTGGGCAGCCAGTAGGTGCTGACTTCCTGGGCAATCCCGATCGCCAGGCCGCCGACGATCGCCCCGTAGGGATTGCCAATGCCGCCCAAAATCACCGAGGCAAACATCGGCACAATCAAAAACCAGCCCATGTTCGGTCGCACCGCCGTCAGCAGGCCATACATCCCACCGCCCAAGGCCGTTAGCCCAGCGGCAATGATCCAAGTCCACAGCACGACCCAATCTACGTTGATGCCGGTGACGCGGGCCAAGTCCACATCGTCGGCAACGGCGCGCATCGCTTTGCCGACTTTCGTGCTTTGCAGCAGGTAGTGCAACCCGGCGATCGCCAGGCCGGCCAAGCCCACCACGACGATGTTGTAGAACTTGATTTTCAAGCCCCAGAGGTCGAAGGCGGCGGCCACGGGCAGGTCATAGTTTTGGTTGTTGCCGCCCCAAATCAGAACGATCGCATTGCGGATAAACAGGGCCAGCCCGATCGAAATAATAATCAGCGTCGTGGACGAGGCCCGGCGCTGGCGCATGGGCTGCCAAATCAGTTTTTCGCTGGCCAGGGAGACTCCGATCGTGCCCGCGGCCCCGAGGGCGATCGCCAGCCAAATGTTCACGCCCGCCGCATTGGCCACCCAGGCCAGGTATGCGCCGAGGGTCATCAAATCTCCGTGGGCAAAGTTCGACAGCCGCAGGATGCCGTAGGTGAGGGTCAGTCCGACGGAGGCGAGGGCGATGATGCAGCCGACGGCGACCCCATTAATTAGAAACTGAACCAGTTGCAGATCCATGAGCGATCGAGGGCGATAATGCTAGGCGGAGCGACGGTTGCCAGTGTACCGCCCTGGGTTGCGCTCCTGGAAATTTGCTGGAAACATCACGATATTTCGCGACATTTCACGCGCGACATTTGACGATCATTCACGACATCTTCATTTCACGATATTTATCACGACACCCATCACGACATCTATGACGCTGCAATTGACGGTTCCGAGTATGGCTTGTGGTTCCTGTGCGGCGGCGATCGCCCGGGCGGTGCAGGAGGTTGATCCCCAAGCGACGGTGAATGGCGATCCGGCGACGAAGCAGGTGACGATCGACACCCAAGCGGCCGAAGGGCTGATTCGCGAGGCGATCGAGGCGGCGGGCTTTCCGATCGACTAGGGGCGCTGGCGATGCTTTCGATCAGGGCGCGATCGAACGAGGGTGATCGAAACGAGGGCCAGCGATTCATATTGAGACTAAGACTGAGACCAGATTGAGACCAGTGTTTGAGAAAGGGGTGGCGACGGTGACGGGAACGCAGCAATGGGGACGAGCTTGGCCACGGCTGGGTCTGGGCCTATGGAGCGGGGCGATCGCGCTGACGGTGGCGGGGCCGGCGCTGGCCCAAGCCGCCGGGTCTGGAGCGGTGCGAGCCGTTAGCGTGGAGGCGATTGCCCCGATCGACCTGTCCGTTAACGGATCTGATGCCATGAGTGATGTGATATCTGAGCCAGGATCTGAACCCGGATCCGAAGCCGGTTTGCCCGTGTCGGTGGTGGCGCAAGTGCCCGGCGGTGTGCAAACCAGCACCCAAGTGACGGTGAATGGCCGAGCGATTCCCAACAGTTGGGCTAGTTGGGCAAGCTGGACGGAAAACGGCCAAACACGCATTGGCCTGTCGGACGGGGCGATCTCCCAACTGGTGGGGGCGGAACTGCTGGACACCAATGATCCCGCCCGTCAGCCGATTCAGTGGTTTGCGCCCAATCCGGTGACGCTGGTGGCGCGGCAGGCGGGGGCCTTTCGGTATTTGGACATTACGGACTGGGCGCGCGATCGGGGCTGGCAGTTGCGCCCCAATGGCAGCACGCTGGAGATCACCGCCGCTGTACCCAACCTGCGCTTGATTCGTCAGGGCGATCAAGCCTGGGGCAAGCGCTACGTGTTGGAGTTCGATCGCTCCGGCGCGGTGCAACTGGAAGAGGACGGCAGCACGTTGCTGGTGGCCCTGGATGCGCGATCGGCCCTGCCACCCAACAGCACCCCGCTTGATGTGACGGCGGCCGGCAACCGGACGATCGTCAAAATTCCGATTCCCAGCGGGATGCGGCCCCGCGCCTTCACCCTGGTGCAGCCCGATCGGCTGGTGATCGATATGCGCGCCGACTGGCTGCCGACGCGATCGATCGCCTGGGCCAACGGCCTGCGCTGGCGACAGCAATACATCAACCTGGGAACCGCCCGCTTCCCGGTGCAACTGCTAGAACTGGATCCACGCCAAGCCGGTCTGCGCCTGCGCCCCTTGCCGCCCAGTGCCACTAGTCAAACGGGGATTGCGCCCCTGGTGCAAACGATTCGCCAGTGGGAAGCTCCGGCGGGGATCAACGGCGGCTACTTTAACCGCAACACGCAATTGCCCCTAGGAGCCTTGCGCCGCGATGGCCGGTGGCTGTCGGGGCCGATTTTGGGCCGGGGGGCGGTGGGCTGGAATGATGCGGGGCAATTTTTGTTCGATCGCCTGCAACTGCGCGAACAACTAACCGCCGGTAGCCAAAGCTGGACGCTCACCACCCTGAACAGTGGCTACATTCAGGCGGGAATTGCTCGCTACACGCGCGATTGGGGCGCAAGCTACAAAACCCTGAGCGATGGCGAAGTCGGCATTCTGGTGCAGGGCGATCGGGTGGTGCAACAACTGCCCGGTGGGGCGGCCGGTAGCAGCAGTTTCCCGCTGCCGGCCGAGGGCTATTTGCTCGTGGTGCGATCGCTCGCCAGCGCCGCCACCGCCCTGCCCGTCGGCACAACGGTGCGCCTCCAAAGCGGCAGCAACCCCAGCGGCTTTGACAGCTTGCCCAATATCCTCGCCGCCGGCCCGCTGCTGGTGAAAAACAGCCAAATTGTCCTGGATCCCAAGCGCGAGGGATTCAGCGATGCGTTCATTGTGGAACAGGCGGCCCGCAGCGGTTTTGGGCAACTGGCGGATGGTCGGTTGCTGGTGGTCTCGGTGCACAATCGGGTGGGCGGTCGTGGCCCCTCATTGGGCGAAATGGCCCAACTGATGCGCCAACTGGGCACGGTGAATGCGGTGAATTTCGACGGTGGCAGCTCGACGACGCTGGTGGTGGGCGGCCGGGTGGTCGATCGCCCGTCCCGCAGCTCGGCCCGTGTCCATGGCGCATTGGGAATTTTTCTGAACAATCCCTAAGCGTCTTGAATTGCGACTACGTTGACGGCGTTTCCCCGATCGCCTCCAGCACCGTCTTGGGGGCGAGCCGATCCTTAAACCAAATCACCTTGGCGGGCAATTGCCGCGCGTCGAGGCCGGCCTTTTCCAGGTTGAGGCGCTCGGAAATGGCCAGAATCCAGTCCGGGCGATCGGCTTTGATCACCTGGGCAAACTTTTTGCGCAAATACTCCGGTCGCCAATAGCCCACAATTTCTAAAATCCACGATCGCCCATCGGGATGCACCAGCCGAAAATCGGGAATCGCCACGCTGCCGGGAATGGGAATTAGGTGCACTTCTCGCTCCAATTGCCATTCGGTTTTCGTGGTTTCCCAGCGTTTGGCAAAGGATTCTTCAATCAAACTATCAAAGGGTTTACCCGCTGGATAGTGGCTGACTAATTCGCAATCGGTGGTTAATTCATAAAACCGTTCTTGGGGCGATCGGGTGATTGGATCAGGGTCTTGTAACGTGGCGATCGCCCGCCATTTGGTTACGTGTAACAGCGCTGGAATTGCTTTTGCCAGCGACAATCCGTAGCGCGTACTGGCTTTAAACAAACTGGCTGGGCCATCCACACTAATCGTAAAACCTGTGTCTTCATCTCCTTCGATATAGGTCATTAACTGAAACAGTTTTAAATAGCGAAAGAGTAATTTATATTCGCCCGGATCATTGCGATAGGCATCAATTCGCAGATGACTCGCGCGATAGAAAATTCCTTGTACTTGCGATAGGTTGTAGCGATGGATCAGGGCTTCCGGCGTAGGCGGATCAAATTGCGTCAGAATCCGATTTTGGGGCAAATCGGCATACAAACTTTGTTGTAATTCGATGGGCAAAATTTCCCGATCGCCCTCGGCGGTCAGCTCCCGGGCCACTCGCTCCAGCACTGCCACCGCCCGATCGCGGCTAGGCGCTTGCTGATTGGCCAACTCAAAAACCCGTCGCCGGAGGGACAAGGGATCGATCGGGCTAATCACTTCAAAGGTGCAAAATCCTGACTCCAGTAAATGCGCTAAACCGCGCTGCACTTTGAAATCAGGACTCGTACCCTCTAGCTCCGCGATCGCCGCATCAAGGATATGCTTCGGCTGCCCAATGGATGATTGAAACTGGGCGATCGTGGCCTCGGCCTGGGTCAATTGGGCCGCTGCCAAAGGCAACCGCTTGGGAATAATTTGTTCCCCTCGCCGTCGATGAATTAGCAACTCAGATGGCAACATATCCGTTAGACAATCATTGGCAGTTGTCAGGTGCAATTACTGAACAATAGTTGTCTCATTGATTTAGAAGGAGACGACCGATTCTGCGGTGTTACATGGGTAGACGTTCAATCCCTTCATTAGAACCAATTACAATCAGCACCATTCCTTTGTGTAAACGCTCGTGGGGATTGGGGTTGATTTGCAAATTTTCGACACCACCACTGGCGCTTTGGCGAGCCAGGGCCAGCACGTTGACTCCATAGCGCGATCGTAACTGTAAGTCTTGGAGGGTTTTGCCTTCAAATTCCGCAGGAATCATCAATTCAACAACACTGTTGTTGGCATCCAAATCGAGGCGTTCTAAAACATTAGGACGCGTCAGCATTCGAGCCACTTGGCAACCCATTTCTCGCTCTGGAAAAATCACTAAATTAGCCCCTACTTTATCGAGGAGCTGTCCATGAATTTCCGTGGAGGCTTTGGCAACGACATAGGGCACACCGCCATCTTTGAGATTTAAGGTGGTGATGGTGCTGGCTTCGATGTAGTTCCCGATCGCCACGATCGCCGTTTCAAATTCCAAAACCCCGGCTTCTTTCAAGGCTTGGCGATCGGTCGTATCCAGTTGTAAAGCATGGGCAACAATATTATCATTCAGCGCTTGGGTGACTTGCTTTTCACCAGAATCAACGCCCAGAACTTCATACCCCATTTGATGAAGCGTCGAGCACACCGAACGACCAAATCGCCCGAGGCCGAGAACAACATATTGCTTGTTTGTGTCACGGAAGTTGCGCCAAAAATTGAATGAACCGAGTTGCATAGAAAGTCTCTGACTAAGGGAATGACCTAAGAAAATGGGTTCAGAAAATGAGTCGCAGGAATGAAATGACTCCAGCAGTCTTCAGGGGATGTTCATATTCGGTCAAGTGGAGTGCAAATCTGCCTTAGCCCACGAGCAATTCCTCTTCGGGATATCGAACAATGCGGCGTGCGCTTTCGCGAATGAACGCACTGACTAATAATAAAATTCCCACACGACCGACATACATCGTTCCAATAATAATCAGCTTGCCAGTAACCGACAAATTGGCCGTAATTCCTGTAGAAAGACCGACGGTGGCAAAGGCAGAAACGGCTTCAAACAAAAGCTGAACAAATGAAATTGAGGGGTCTGAAAGGGTCAATAAAATGGTTGACGTGATCACAACGCTCAGGGATCCTAAGGAGACCGCAACGGCTTTTCTGATCAGGGCTGTCGGGATCTGGCGCTGAAAGACAATGACCGCTTCTTGACCCTGAAGCACGGATTTGGTGACGCTGCTCAAGATCCGAATGGTGGTGGTTTTGATGCCACCACCTGTGCCGCCAGGGCTAGCACCAATAAACATGAGGGCGATGGTCATGAAGAGGGCAGCCGAGCCTAATTTTCCATTATCAATGGTATTAAATCCGGCGGTTCGGGTGGTTACGGATTGAAACCAAGCGGCGAGAATTTTGCTAGTCCAAGGGAGTTGGCCAATGGTATTAGGGTTGTGAAATTCGGTGGCTAGAATAGCGATCGTGCCTACGGTTAGCAGTGTGATGGTGGTGGTGGTCACGATTTTAAAATTCAGGGAAAACATGAATCGATCGGGGCCTAGCCGTCCCCGTTTTCTCCAAAAACCACCCGATCGTACCCAAAAAAAGACCTCCATAATCGCCTGATAGCCAATACCGCCTAGAATAATCAATCCTGTAATGGTTAAATTTAGAAGGGGTGACTCAACAAACTGCATGAAATTATCGGTATACAAACCGAAGCCCGCATTGTTGAAGGCGCTGACACTATGAAAAATAGAAAACCAAATGGCTTCTAAGTTCCAACCTAATTTTGGAATAAAGACCCCCATTAGTAAAAACGCACCGCTTAACTCTAGAAGTAAGGTTGCGCCAATGATGGATTTGACAAGTTGTAAAACGCCAGAAATTCCTGGCATATCTAGTGATTGCTGGAGGGCTAATTTGTCCTTTAAGCCAAAGCGTCGTCCAAGGATGAGCAATAGAAACGTCGTGGCGGTCATATAGCCCAATCCACCAATTTGGGTGAGCAATACAACAATGAATTCTCCAAACACGGAATAATATTTTCCCAAATCCACCACGGATAGGCCCGTCACGCAAACCGCTGATGTGGAAATAAATAAGGCCGTAATGGGGTCACTCCACTGGTGACTGGTTAGGGAAATGGGCAGCATGAGCAGGACAGCCCCAACACTAATCACAGCAAGGAAGCCCAGGCAAATCGTTCTGGCTGGGGTCATAAAATCAATTAGGTGTTAATGACTGGAAAAGTTGAGTGTTTGAAGAATACCGAAATGATCGATGACTTGGCTGATTGTTAAGAATCTGTGTTGATTATTTGTGTTGATTAATGGGTATTGGCTGTTAGGGTTTTAGCTTGCTTCGGGGTGTCGATTGGACTGCTGATTGGACTACTGATTGGATCGTTGCTCGAATCGTTCCTGGGAAACCAGGGTGATTGACAGAAGCGATCGTCCCAACCGCTTGCCTGGCTAAGGGCGATTTCAATTCGTCGTCAAGTCAAGGATGATTACACTCTTGGAAGCAGCAGCAGATCGATAGACTTGTTATGCCACTAGTCTGGGGTGTCACCTAATAGGTCTTTCATGGCAAAAGCACGCTTGTCAAATAGGGTCATGGCGGCGGGCATTTGGGGTGAGACGCGATCGGTTAGCCGTAGCTTTGTGACGGCATCCATAAATGTTTCACTATTCATCATTCGACGGGCGATCGCTTCAATTTCTGACCAAGTGAGGCTGCTTTCAATAAAGGCTTGGGTGAGGGTGACGAGCAAGGAGGCATACCGATTGCCTTCTTCTTGGGTCATCATGGTGTGCGGAATATCGAGCACCCGGTTAAACATTAATTGCCAGGTGATGGGCTGACGTTTGCGGGTGTCTTCCCAGAGGGCGCGGTGATCCCAGTTGCCGACGGCTTGGTCGCTTTGGCTGGAGATGACGAAGGTGGGGGCGGTGAGTTGTCGATCGGCTCGATCGAGCACCTGTTTGCCCATGGTCAGCATTGTGGCGAGGGCGGGCAGGGCAAACCCACCATAGCCGGGGCGATCGAAGGTGTTGGCCTCTGCGCCTTTCCCCCAGGTAAAGTAGCCCTGCATTTTGGACACAAATAGATCGACGACTTTGCTGCTGCTGCTGAGGTAGGGCGCGTAGAGAATGGAGCGATAGACCTCTTGAGGGCGTTCCTGGGCCAGCCAAGCGGCTAGGGTTCCGCCGCCGGAGAGACCCCCGATCGAGACTTGTTTGCCGAGGGATCTAGCTTTGGCGAGCCATTCGAGACCAAATTGCTGATAAACCTTGGGATCCGTCGGTAGCGGTGGCGGATTGCTGCCATTCCATTTGCCAGCGCGACCGTGGCCGGGCAGCAGGGGTGCGAGCACGTTGTAGCCCGCACGGTAGAGGGCTTCGCCCATGGGGATGAATTGATAAGGGGCGGCTGTAAACCCGTGAAAAAGCAAGCAAACGCGCTGGGTGGGTTGATCGTGCAGCCAAAAGCGCGATCGACAGTCCGGGTGCTTCAGCGGCAGTTTGGTTTCGAGCGCCTGCACCTGTTGGGTCAGTGACCTGATTGCCTGACGATAGCCCGTACTGGGAATACTTGCACTCACAGATTGCTGCTCCTTGGGAACCCCGGGGTGACGCGTTGGTTTGATTCTAGCCAGCTCTCTCGGCAACCTCCAGGGAGCCGGGTTGCCAAAATCGCTAGCATGGCCACGAATCTGATGAGTCCCTAGGGCAATCCATCGATTTTGTTTTGGTTTTTTGTTTTGGTTTTTATGGATCCCGTACATCCTGCGTATCCCGTACATCGAGCTTTAGATCGAGTTCTGGGGCAAGTTTCAGCTCGGGTGATTCATGGGGCGATCGTTACCTTGGCCACGGTGCTCGGTGGGCTGGGATGTGGGGCGATCGGCTCGATCGCCCTGGCCCAAACGCCACCGGCTCCTATTAGTCCACCCGTTGTGTCACCCGTTATGCCACCCGCCGTGGATGCGCCCCCGGAGACACCAGGCCCCACGGCCGACCCTGTGCCAGATGATGTGCCCGATGATTTACCCGACGAGTTGCCCGATCGATCGCCCGAACTATCCACCATTCAGTCCCTGCTCGATCGCGCCAACGCCGCCACCCTCGCGAACCAGCCCGATCTGGCTGCCCGGTTCTATCGACAGGCGATCGCCCTGGCCGCCGCCGACAATCCCCAGCGCGTGGTGGCGCACTTGGGCCTCGGGCTGCTGCTGAACCAACAGGGCGAACCGGCCCAGGCGATCGCCCAATTTGACCAAGCGATCGCCCTGGCCCCCACCAGTGCGATCGGCTACGAACTGCGCGGCCTCGCCCTTTTTGACCTAGAACGCTGGGACGAGGCGATCGCCAGCCTGCAGCAAGCCGTTGAACGCGATCCCCAAAATCCGAGTATTCGCGTCAGCCTGGCCAACGTTTTATATGAGCGCCAGGATTTTGAACAGGCGATCGCGCAACTCCGCCTCGTGATCGACCTGATGCCCAATCAGCCACAGGCCCACTACAACCTTGGCCTCGCCCTGGACGATCGCGGCCAACTGCCCGAAGCGATCGCACAATACGAACAAGCCCTGGCGATCGACCCCCAAAACCGCGACATCCAAGCCGCCCTCGATCGGGCCCGCGCCGCCCTCCAAAACCGCAACCCACCCACGCCGCCACCGGAATAATTACCGGAATAATTAATTGGCTAACTAGCAACGAATCGCCCCTGAGCAAAACGGCCCAACCAAAACCGACCATGCTAGTATATTAAGTCGGTCAACCCTGGTTGCTGGAGTTCGCCCTTAGCCGTCTATTTAGGCGAATCTAGACCAGTGACTAGCATTCGCAATTTGTCGTAGACCCTCGTCGCGTTGGCTAGCAGACGGCCTAGCCTCTAAAAACCCGGCGAACCTGCGAGCAGACTGCACTCAAACCATCACGCTAGCATGCCCATCCAAGAAATCTCAGCCATTTCGACCATCGACGTTGGTTTCGGCCACGACGACTTTGCCGCCCTGCTGGACAAATACGATTACCACTTTAGCCCTGGTGACATCGTTGCAGGGACGGTGTTTAGCATCGAACCGCGCGGCGCACTGATTGACATCGGTGCCAAGACCTCCGCTTACATCCCCATTCAGGAGATGTCCATCAACCGGATTGAAAATCCGGAAGAGGTCTTGCAGCCCAACGAAACGCGCGAATTTTTCATCCTGGCTGATGAGAACGAGGACGGTCAGCTCACGCTGTCGATCCGCCGCATAGAGTACATGCGGGCTTGGGAACGGGTACGCCAACTGCAAGCGGAAGATGCCACGGTGCGATCGGCCGTTTTTGCCACCAACCGGGGTGGTGCATTGGTGCGAATCGAAGGCCTGCGCGGGTTTATCCCCGGCTCGCACATCAGCACCCGCAAACCCAAGGAAGAACTGGTGGGCGAAGAACTGCCCCTCAAGTTCCTGGAAGTGGACGAAGATCGCAACCGCTTGGTGTTGAGCCACCGTCGTGCCTTGGTGGAACGCAAGATGAACCGCCTGGAAGTGGGCGAAGTGGTGATCGGTACCGTCCGTGGCATCAAGCCCTACGGTGCGTTCATCGACATCGGCGGCGTGAGCGGTTTGCTGCACATTTCGGAAATCTCGCACGAGCACATCGACACGCCCCACAGCATCTTCAACGTCAACGACGAAGTGAAGGTGATGATTATCGATCTCGATGCCGAGCGGGGTCGGATTTCGCTCTCGACCAAGCAGCTTGAGCCGGAACCGGGTGACATGCTGAAGAACCGCCAAGTGGTCTATGACAAGGCGGAAGAAATGGCGGCGAAATACCGCGAACAGATGAAGCTGCAACAACAGGGCGGTAGTGGGGGTAGCACCAGCAGTGCCGCGCCAGTAGCTGCCGAAGCACCGGAAGAGGTCGAAGTACCGGCAGCCGTTGAAGAGGCCGAAGTACCGGAAGCCGTTGAAGCGGCCGAAGTACCGGAAGCCGTTGAAGCGGTCGAAGCGGTCGAAGCAGCAGTGGACGAAACGACAGCCGAAGAAGCCGCCGCCACCGAGGAACCGGCTGAATCGCCGGCCACCGAAGAAGCGGTCTATGCCACGGCGGACGAGTAAGTCCTTATTCAATCGCGAGCGATCGCTCGTGGTGGTGCCTTGGTGCTAACGATTCTGGTGGGCGATCGAGCCTTTGAAGGAATTGAGGCCGTTCTGTTCGATAAGGACGGAACGCTGGCCGATACCAGTGTTTTTTTGCGACACCTAGCGCGAGCACGGGTGAATGCAATCCAATCACGGATTCCGGAAGTGGACGATCGCCTACTGTGGTCAATGGGCATGAGTGCCGATCGCTGGAACCCTGCGGGGTTGATGGCGGTCGGCACTCGCTATGAAAACTGTGTGGCGGCGGCGGCCTATGTGGCCGAAACCGGATGCAGTTGGGCAACGGCCTTGGGCGTGGTGCAACAGGCCTTTGCGGAGGCCGATCGGGCCTGTGGTGACAAAGCGGCCCAAACCTGGCCCTACGAAGATACGGAATTTTGCCTAGGACGCTTGGCGGAGGCGGGGTTGGATCTGGCGATTCTGACCGGCGACACGTTGGCCCACACGCAAGCGTTTCTCGATCGCTACGATCTGAGTCGGTGGATTCAGGCGATCGGGGCGGCGGATACGGGGCCCGCCAAGCCCGATCCGGCCAGTGTCTGGCGCGTCTGCGAGCAACTCGGGGTCAGTCCCGATCAAACATTACTGGTCGGGGATTCGGCGATCGACATGCAAGCCGCGCGATCGGCCGGTTTAGCCGCCGCCATTGGGATCGATCGGGTGCACCTGTTGCCCAACACGATCGTTTCGCGCACCGTCCCGCCCAAAGCGATTGATGCTCAAGAATTGCGGGACCGGGCCCGGGCCGAGTTGCAAGCCGATCTGCTGATCAACAGCTTGGATGCCTTGCAAGTGCAGACTGTTGATGAACCCCGATAGATTTAGCGATAGATTCAGCCGTCCACAGTGGCGTTGAGCGATCGCCCCAGTCTACCCAACCGAAGCAACCCCAACGGCGGTGATATAATCGCTTCGCTCACAAGCAATCAGTCTGTCTCGCTGTTGGAGGGCAAGTATCCTTGTCTCGTCGCTCCCTATTCACGTCTGAGTCGGTTACGGAAGGTCATCCTGACAAAATTTGTGACCAAATTTCCGATGCAATTTTGGATGCATTGCTCACCGTCGACCCGAAGGCGCGGGTAGCGGCAGAAGTCGTGGTGAATACCGGGTTGGTATTAATCACGGGGGAAATTTCATCCAAGGCCCACGTTAACTTTGTTGAAATTGCTCGCCGCAAGATTGCCGAAATTGGCTATACCGATTCGAGCAACGGCTTTTCCTCTAATAGCTGCTCGGTGATCGTGGCCCTTGATGAGCAGTCGCCGGATATTGCCCAGGGCGTAGACGCGGCCCATGAAACTCGCGAGTTTATGAGCGATGAGGCCCTTGATGCGATCGGGGCGGGCGACCAAGGGCTGATGTTTGGCTATGCCTGCGACGAAACGCCGGAGCTAATGCCCCTGCCGATTAGCCTGGCTCACCGTCTGGCTCGTCGATTGTCGGCGGTGCGCAAAACGGGTCAGTTAGGCTACCTGCGTCCCGACGGCAAAACCCAAGTGTCGGTGGTCTACGAAAACGGCCATCCCGTGGCGATCGATACGATCCTGATTTCCACGCAACACACCCCCGAAATTGGCGAAATCGTCGAAGAAGCGGCAGTACAGGCCAAAATTCGCGATGATCTTTGGTCGGCCGTTGTTGAACCCGTCTTTACGGACTTGAGCGTTAAGCCCACGAGCGAGACGCGCTTTTTGGTGAATCCCACGGGCAAGTTTGTGATCGGCGGCCCCCAAGGAGACTCGGGACTGACTGGCCGCAAAATCATCGTCGATACCTATGGCGGCTATGCCCGTCACGGCGGCGGTGCGTTTTCGGGCAAGGATCCCACGAAGGTCGATCGCAGTGCGGCCTACGCTTGTCGCCATGTAGCCAAAAATGTGGTGGCCGCCGGTTTGGCTGATAAGTGCGAAGTACAGGTCAGCTATGCGATCGGGGTGGCTCGACCGGTGAGCATTTCGATCGAAACCTTCGGCACGGCTAAAGTTGACGAAGATCGCCTGTTGGATGCCATCCGCGACTGCTTTGAACTGCGGCCGGCGGGGATTATTCAAACCTACGACCTGCAACGGTTGCCGGGCGATCGGGGTGGCCGTTTCTATCAAGACGTAGCCGCCTACGGCCACATGGGTCGATCGGATTTGGATCTGCCCTGGGAAACCCTGGACAAAGTGGACGCGCTCAAAGCCAGCCTGGCCGATTGCCTCTCGGGCGTGGCGTAAGGTCTGGATCATAGGATCTGGATCAAGGGTGGTTGACCCTTCAGCCAACCTTTAACGATCGGGTAATCAACCAAGGGCAAGCGGTGCAAACGGCTTGCCCTTGGTTTTTGCTAAGAATTTTTGAACGGATGGATTCCTAACGACCCAGATCGTGGAGGGCGTGGATCGCGTCGGCGCACTGCTGAGTCACCGCTTCGAGGACGGTTCGATCGCTCGACATGGGGGCGGGAATCGGCTCGCCAATTCGCACTGTGACCGGTACCGATCGCGGGAACTTACCCTGAGCAAAAATCTGTTCCGTGCCCCACAGGCTAACGGGCAGCAACGGTGCTTGGGTCTTCGCCGCAATCAGGGCAGCGCCCAGTTTTGGATCGTGAATTCGACCATCGGGGCGACGTGTTCCATCAATAAACACACCCGCGGCCCAACCCGTTTCGAGGGATTCGATCGCCGCGCGAATCGCTCCCCGATCGCCCGTGCCCCGCTTCACCGGATAGGCTCCATAGAGCCGAATTGCCGGAGCCAGAACGGGTACATTAAACAATTCTTCTTTGGCCATAAACGCCACGGGACGACCCATGCAGTTCGCCACGATCGGTGGATCGAAATCGCTGGCATGATTACTAGCCACAATCAGCGGCCCGCGCATCGGGACATGCTCCGTGCCATAGATGCGCACCCGAAAATAGGTGTGCAGCATCGGGCTGATCACGGACCATTTCAGAAGAGAGTAGAGCGCTAGACTGCCGAGGGGTTCTCGATCGCGCATGGTTGCTTCAAGATTTTCGGAAATCAACCCTAATCGTCCTCATACAACGCCCCTTGCAGTCAATCACAGAACATTGACGAGACGCAAGCGAAGCATAGAAGGATCATGATGATCTGAAGACGATCTATGACGATCCAGATCATCGGGAGCTGATTCGATCGGATTCGATCAAATTTGATTCAATCAACCAGAATTGCCCCCGAGGCTAGGTCTCGCATCAACTCGTTACATTGCTTAACAGCACGATAAACTAAGAATGCCACTTGGTTTTAGAAGAATATCCCCGTATCGCTCTATGGCTCATTCGATCGTAACCCACACCTGCGAGGGCGTGGGCGACTGCGTAGAAGCTTGCCCCGTTGCTTGCATCCATCCCGGCCCTGGCAAAAACAGCAAAGGAACCGACTGGTTCTGGATTGATTTTTCGACTTGTATTGATTGCGGCATTTGCGTGCAGGTTTGCCCGGTGGAGGGTGCGATTCTTCCCGAGGAGCGATCGGACTTGCAGCGCACCCCCCAATAATCGAGCCGTCAGTAGACCTTGGTTTGAGACCTTGACTCGGTGCTGACAAGCGGCTGGATAAATAGTCGTCATCCATCAATCGAAAACCCCAGGGGGCCATCCTTAGAGGCCCCCTGGGGTAGTTAATGGTTTCCCATCGGAGCCTTGGGCCCAGGGTGGACAATGCCTAGGCACAGCGGGGCAAGTGCACCGATAAATTGGGCTGGATTTGGATGGGAGCGCCGGGACGATCGCCCGGATCCTGCTGCGACAAAATGCAAGTTGAGGGCCGATCGCCCAACCCGCCGTCCGAAGACAATTCTGGCGATGATGCTGGCGACGATCGCTCCGTTTGGCCCAGCAGGCGGAGGGTTTCTTGCCAAGCGGCCGTGAGTCGAGCCACCTGTTCGGAATTCCCCACGCCCAAATAGGGATTGTGGTGAATGAACCGGCCAAAGAGCCATTGGCAGTCCGCCGCATACTTGTGGGTGTCCAGTAGGTGACAGTGCCACACTTCATCCACATCACGACTGGGGACAAGGGCAGCGGTGGGGTGCTGGTCGATCGCCTTCAGGAATTGGAGATAGCCCTGGATGGCTTGGGCTGCCCGATCGATCGGCCATCCCAGCCCATGGGTGCTGTCTGTGAGCTTGAAGGCAATGGGCCGCCAGTCAATTTGCTGCAATCGAGCATCAATGCTGAGGGAATTGTCTGCCATGTCATGGCCCTGGCTGGGATGGCAATTGGGAGCGCTGGGGGTTGCTTGTAGTGATGAGCGTTGGGCCGATCGAGCGCCAGATGTAACCATAGTCATGATGAATCAACCTCGAAGGCGAATAAAAGCGCGACTAAGGTTCATCAGTCATGGCTCAAAAAGTTATGCATAATTCCGGGAATGCCGCCGCCATCTGCGCTGTGATCTGGGGCTAGGGCTAGTAGCGCGGCTGCCTTAATTTACTGGGTCAAAGTCGCGAAGTCAGTCGTAGTAACAAGGGGCTTAGGGGCTGTCATCAAATCCCCAAAACCCTGATCCTTGCGTTGCTTGATCGTGGGGGCAAGGGGCTTAAGCCCCTTGTCTAGGGCGGTTGAGCTGGGAAAATCAATCGTTCCAGCTTCAATTCAACTCCATTTGATGACACGCCCTAAGCCCCTTGCTGCCTAACGATCTGGTGACGGCAACAGTTATTTGATGTGACCGATCAAAATACGCTTGCCGCGCTACTAGGCTGGGATAGCCGTATTTCACGGGAGTGGGGCGAAGTGTAGCGGTGTGTTAATGGGGCGGTTGAGTCACTGAGCCATGGTTGAGTAGCTGAGCTATTGAGTAATTAGAGTAAATGATCGCAAAAACTAGCTGACCATACCTAGGACTGGCAAGCCGGCAACCGATCTCAAGTTCTAGGAGCATTGGCTTGCGATCGATGGATCATTAAACGAGATGATGGTAAATGCGATTTTTATTGATAGAGGATCGGTGGCAATGTGGCTCGATCGGTTGATCCAGACTTAGCACTGATAACTCTCCTGCGGCAGGTTCGCCAGCCCACGGCCCGGGGGCGCAAGCGGGCGATCGGTCAGCTACTAGCCTTGATTCCCAAGCTGCCGGGAGTCCGTCACGACTCGCATCCCGACTACCTAGAAGCCCTCAATACCGTTTTGAAGTATGTGCAGGATCGCATCGAGCTATTTCGCTGCGATCTGGAAGCCACAGCGCCAGCCGAGGTGCGCTGTCGGTTTGTGGCGTGGGTGAATGGTCAGTTGAAATATCGCATTTTGGATCTCTACCGGCGCAAGGGGGAGTCGTTGGCCGTCCTCAGTTTGGATGCGCCCTTGTCGCGCGATCGACCCGAGCTGACCCTGGCGGATTGTGTGGTTGTGCCGGCGGGCACGGAGACCGGGGACTCGCTGCGATTAGATGGCATTGAGGCGCTGATTGATCAGCAACAGCGCCGGATCGTGCAGCGGCAAGGCTTGTTAGTTGAGCTATATATTGAGCGAGACCCAGAAGGACGCTTGAGTGGCTGTCGTGGAATCAAGGAGCCACAGCTCAATTGTCAGGTTCTGGCGCGATCGATCCTGCTGCAAACGCGGGGCGATCGCGTTGGGCGGCAGGCGGCCGAAAAGAAGGTGACGTGGCGGGCGATCGCCCAGCAACTTCAAACCAATGAGCAGACGGTTCATAGCCACTGGAAGCGCCGATGCCATCCAATGCTGCAATTAATCGCCCAGGAAATTTGTGCCGATCCTGCCCAGTTTGCCAAGCTCCTGGGCCTTGAGATTGGCGCTTCATGCCCGGTGGGAGAAGACCCTAGATGATCCCCGATGCGATTTCCCTGCCCATTAGTGCCGTAGCTCAACAGGCTGCCCTAGACCGGGCGGCCCAGGCGGCGAACCCCAGCCGGGGGCGCGAGGTCTTTTTGCAATCCCTGGCGATCGCCGTGGCCCTGGACTTTTGGGCGTGGCTGGATCTGGGGCCAGCCCAGGCGGTTATCAATGTGCTGCCCGGTGAAGTGGGTCGCATCGCCTTGCCACAGGTGGGAACGATCGTTCTGTTGCCCGTGGAGATGACTGCTCCCGATATAACTCAGGATGGCCTTGAGGGCGATCGGGAGGACGGGTTAGTAGAGTACAGGCTTGACCAGCTTGATTTTGGGTTGGAACCGCTGGATTTAAGCGGCTATTTTGACCTGGAATCTGGAGACCTAGGGGGTATCGAGCTTGTGTTGCAATCACTCAACCCGACAGCGGAATTTCTCGAATCATCGCTGGATCTGGATGACGATCTCGATGATGACTGGGATGGCCGCTGGTCAGACTTTGGGATCGAATTTCCTCTGGATGCGCGGCCAGAGACCTTTCGGCCAGATGAGGCTGACGGTGCGGCGGGCGAGTCAGATGGTCATGCATTTGAGGATGATTCCCCGATCTCCATTGATCCGGGGGATCTGCCGCTGATCGATTTGCCGATCGACTGGCCCGATGATGCGGTGGCCTTTGTGCCCGTGGTGTTTACGTGCGCGCTTGATCAGGCCTGGCTGTGGGGCTGGGTGGCGGTGGGCGATGTGAGCCTGCCTCCCCACGCGCCGGAGCAGTTGCCCACGGAACGGCTGCAAGACTGGGAAGCCCTGGAACCCTATCTCCAGCGGGTGCGGATGGCGCTGGTCTGGATTGCGGAAGCCGCCGACCCGATCGCCCACCAAGTGCGCCAGACGATCGCCCCGGAATCGCGATCGTCCCTGGTGGTGCGCCTCGAACGCCTCTATCAAGCCAGCCAGCAACCCGACAATCCCGACACCCAGAATCCCGCGATCGGGGACGATCGACCCGCGCCGCCCCTGGCCTATGGTCAAGGGTCGGGGCGATCGACGGCGCAGGTGCGCGATCGGGGGGGATCCTATTCCGTGAACCCGTCCCCCACGCCTGCCAAGCCCGAACAATCCGCCTGGGAAGGACTGTTGCTCGATCGACTGCGACAGCTTTGGGATCACCAGGCCGAGTCCTATAGTCGCTTGAATAATTAATAAGTCATAATAAGTCTAGCATTCCCCATCAACCATGAGCTACAGCACAGACCTACGTCAACGGGTGGTGAACTTTGTCCGCCAGGGCGGCTCCAAAGCCGAGGCT
>QLAH01000161.1_pt1 | contig 54852 bp, 46 predicted proteins | sample 4693081 | NCBI WGS metagenome assembly QLAH01 (sample SAMN09425401, study PRJNA476045) | Lake water metagenome, whole genome shotgun sequencing project. | reverse complement strand
GCCCCTTTGAACAACTCAACGGTTTCCGCTATCACGATAACTGGGTGCGCAATCTGCTGATTGCTTCATCGTTGAATGGCAGAAGGCCCTTGCCCAAGGAGGCCGACACAAAATAAGTTGGAACTAGAAACGTTCTCCTGGGATCTGCCCCCCTAGGCCTACTTCTAGGGGTGACGGAGCGATGAATGCTGCCCTGATGGCCCTTGCAACACAGGCTGTTTGCCCCCGGTCAGTGCACTAACTAGGGGGTGGGTCGAGGGCCAAACAGAGTGGTGCCGAGACGAACCATCGTGGCCCCAGCGGCAATTGCAAGGGGATAGTCGCCGGACATCCCCATGGAGAGATGCTGTATGTGCAGGGTGGAGAAGCCCGCTTGGTTGATCCGCTCGGCTAGGTGTTTAGCTCCCTCAAAAACCTGCTGGATCTGGTTGGGGCTGGCACTTTGGGGCGGGATGGTCATCAGCCCACAAAGATCGAGGTGGGTGAGTTGGTTGAGAATAGGCAGGGTGGCCTCTAGTTCGTTTAGGTTAAATCCGGTTTTGGGCGGGTCGGGCACCATTTTGACTTGAAGGCAGCCGTGGGGACGTTTGCCCAGTTCCGCCGCCACCTGGTTCAGCCGCTCTGCAAGTTTGAGGCTGTCAATGGAATGAATCCACTGAAAATGCTCCACCGCCTTGCGGGCTTTGTTGGTTTGCAGGTGGCCGATCAGGTGCCAGGTAATGTCGGAATAGTCTTGAAGGTCGGCCTGTTTGGCGATGGCTTCCTGCACTCGGCTTTCGCCAAAGTGGCGCACCCCGGCAGCGTAGGCAATGCGGATCACCTCAACGGGCAAGAACTTGGTGACAGCCACCAAAGTTACGGTAGAGGGCAAACTGGCTTGTAAGGCCAGAATTCGCTCCGTGATCTGCTGGGCTGAGGCCGTCGCTGTCATTTAGCTGCCGCCATCGAGAGGGTTATTGAAAGGTTTGCTTGTAGGTGTGCTGAAGCTTGTCGTAGTCGGCCTGTTGACCCGCTCGTCGTAACATTCGCATCCGGTTTTCCAGCATTTGTCGGGCATTGCTGCGACCAAGGGGTTGAAAGACAATCCCCTCGGTGGCGGAGTTCGTGACCAGAAAAAACAACCGCTGGGCATAGAGGGTAGCGAAAAGCTCTTGCCCCTCTTCGACCATGCAGACCCTGAAGAGCAGGCCAAAGTTGGGATGATTGAGATAGGTTTCTGTGCTCATTCAAGTTGGGAACGACAATGGAGGTCTCTACAGGGAAAAGCCAAGATGATCAGTCAAAATGGCAACACCCATTTTAAACCTGTTCGGCATTCTAGAACTTTTAGGTCGTAATCCCTACTGAATTGGCAGTGTGGCTGATGGCTGCATCTCTTTTTCCAGGCTAGGGCTGATCCGAAATCCTGAATGACTACCCCAGGTTGGTCGGGCAGGGTCTCCTAACCCATCTCCTCACCCGCTTACGCCAAATCCTCGGCCAGGGTGATCCCCAGCGCCAAAAGCTGGGCCTTCGCCTTTTGCAAGGATTCGCGCCATTCGCGGTCGGGCTGGCTGTCGGCCACAATGCCCGCTCCCACTTGTCCCCAGACCGTAGCAGGCGTTCTAGGACTTTTGCTGTCGTCTTGGCCTTGACCTACCCCATGCGCCTCACCATGACCGTAGAGCAGGGTGCGAATCAGAATGTTCAAATCCAGGTATCCCCGCCGATCTAGATAGCCGCAGGAGCCATAGAACAGGCTGCGGCGGACGGGTTCTAGGGCTTCGATAATTTCCATGCAGCGCACCTTCGGGCATCCGGTGATGGTGCCGCCTGGGAAAGCGGCCCGAATTAGATCCACCGCCGTTTTATCGGGCAAAAGCTGCCCCACCACATTGCTCACCAGGTGCATCACATGGCTGTAGTACTCCACCGTCAGCAGTTCATCCACCTGCACCGTGCCCCACTGGCAGACGCGGCCTAGGTCGTTGCGTTCCAAGTCCACCAGCATGATGTGTTCCGCCCGTTCCTTGGGGTTGCTGAGCAAGGTTTTGGCGTAGGCGGCATCTTCGGCGGGGGTGCTGCCTCGCGGACGGGTGCCCGCAATGGGGCGCGTCTGGGCCTGATTTCCTTGCACCTGAATCAGCCGCTCTGGGGAACAGCTAATCACATCGCCCCAGGGGGTATGCCAATAGCAGGCAAAGGGGGAAGGGTTGATGCGGTGCAACTGACGGTAGAGATCCCAGCTAGGGGCGGTGGTTTGGGTCGAAAACCGCAGGGACAGGTTGACCTGAAAGACATCCCCCGCCTGGATGTGCTGCTTGGCTTTGACCACGGCAGCTTGATACTCCTCGGCGGTCATCCCCAAGGTGAGGGGGAATGCTGGATCATCAGATCGCTGGGGATTATGGCTCTGGGACTGGTCGGCCTCTTGGACGTCCTGGGAATCCTGGGATTTTTGGGATTCCTGGGAACTTTGGGAATCTTGGAAATCCTGGGAATCTTGGGATTGCTGACCTGAAAAATCCTGCACTTGGCGGGTAAGAGAGTCTAGGTCGGATTGGTCGGTGGCCGCTAACCAGAGCCGTTGTTCCGCGTGATCCAGCACGGCAAACGTGGCAGGTTCGTACCACAACGCCACAGGAAAGGGGAGGGGATCAAGATTCTGGCTTGGCAGTCGCTCAATTTCCCAGGCCAGATCGTAGCCCAACCAGCCCAGCCAGCCCCCGGTAAAGGGTAGGGTTTGCTCTGCTAGGTCAGTTTCGTCACCGATCAGGTTTAGCCCTGATCCCGCTTGCAGCCGTTGGGCCAGGGTGGGCAGAATGTTGCCTAAATCGGGCGTCCACAATTGGGGCTGTCCTTCCCAAAACCGGGGTGGGCCAGCACAGATCGAATAGCGACTGTGGGCCTGGTGGGGTTGGGCCAATGCTGGCAAAGGGTAGGGACTTTCTAGCAGCACCGCCAAGGTCTCCAGGCTGGGGGGCTGATCGAATAGAGAGCCGTAGAGAGCCTGAAAAATCTCGGTGCCCGTGCGCTGGTTGAGGGGAAGGGGGCGCAGATGCCAGGGTTGGGGGTTAGGGGTGGGTGGGTTCAAGGGAGTCGGGAGTCGGGAGTCGGGAGTCGAGAGTCGGGAGTCGGGGATTGGTAGGGGCGGGGTTTCCCCGTCCAGAGGATTAGGCGTAAAGGCCAAGGTCTCCCCAACCAGGATTTCGCGCAGGAGGTTAAACGGTACTTTGCCCCCAGGACAGCCGTAGCCACCAGAGGACGACCAGCAACCCCAGGGCGAACCAATCCCAGCGGCGCAGAATGAGCTGATACCAACGCACTTGGTGCTGATTAGGGCTGGTGAAACCGCGTACTTCCATAGCGGCAGCGATTTGTTCGGCCCGCAGCAGCAGGTTTTCGAGCAGCCGTTCCACCACCGCCAGCCACACCTGGGCCGAGCCGCGTACCCCCAGCTTTTGCCAGTTGATGGCCCGCGTTTGCACCGAGCGCACCAGGTTTTGCACCTCCTCCAGCACTAGGGGAATGAACCGCAGGGAGAGCGTTACCGTCAGCGCAATTTCCGTCACCGGGAGGCGGAACCAGCGCAGGGGCTTCATCAGGGCTTCGAGGGCCAGGGTGATTTCTTCGGGGGCGGTGGTCAGCAGATAGAGGTTGGTGCCGTAGATCAGCGTAAACAACAGAGTACCCACCCGAATCCCCAAATCGAGGGAGCGGCGGGTGACGGTGATCGGCCCCCATTTGAACACCACATAACGGTAGGAAGTGGGCTGGGGCAAGGGTGGGACGGCTTCCCCTGAAGTATTCGGCTCAGATTCAGTTGGTGTCCCGGATTCAGAGCCAGATTCGGCGGAAGCCATCACTTCGGAGGGCGGGGTGCGATCCACCTGGCTCACCTCTAGGCCATCGGGCATCACAAAGGTGAGCAGCATTACCGCCAAACTTAGCAACGCCAGCCAGCCCAACTGTTGCCGCCACACTCGGTAGGGAATGCAGGCGGAAATCGTCAGCACCAGCAGCAGCCCCACTAGGGCAAAGCGCCACTGGGGATTGGCCAAAATCGGCGTCACCAAAATGCTCATCAGCCAAACCATCTTGACCCTGGGATCGAGCCGATGCAGCCAGGTGATGGGCTGTTCTAAATAAAGACCAATGGGCAGGGAGCGAAGGAGATCCATAGAGCCGTAGCCAAGATGAGAGCGGGAACAGGGATGATATCAACGGATTGATCCCCCCTAGCCCCCCTTAGAAAGGGGGGAACCGGAGTTAAAGCCTCCCTCTCTATTGAGGGTGGCCGGATTCAAAGTCCCCCTTTTTAAGGGGGATTTAGGGGGATCCCAAAAAACCTGCGGAATACAACCAAGATATGCATACACAGTAGCCCATCGGGAGAGGGGAGCCGGAAACAGCCAATTTCAAAGTCCCTCTCCCACCTTGGGAGAGGGATTTAGGGTGAGGACCTCTGGGGTAGGGAGGGTTTCGAGTAGGGTGAGCAGTTCTCGCTCGAAGGCGACCTGGGCGCGGTTGGTGCGGCCTCCGACGTAGAGGATGCCATCTTGAGCCAAGGCCCACACCTGGGAATGGGAAACGTAGCTCATGATCACCCCGATCATCAGCAGCCCAAAGCCTGCGTAAACCAGGGGAATGCCGGGATCGGCCTTAATTTGCAGTCCGGTGCTGCCGATCACATCCACCAGACGCAGGGTAACGCCGTTGACCGTGGTGGCCATGCCGGATCGCAGGGTGGCGGTGAGTTGGCCGTCGTTGTCGTAGATCAGCGCTGTGCCTTGCAGGTCGCGGGCTAGGAGAGTAACGCCTGCGCTGAGGTCGGGTTGGGTGGGCACCCAGGTTCCCCAAAAACGGGGGCCGTTGGTGTCCAAAAGCTTCATCGGCAGTTGCAGCACAGGGCTTTGGTTGAGCTGAATTTGCACCGCCGCAATGCCCCAGTCTGCCTGGTAGAGGGTGACGCCTCGGTAGCGTAGGGGTTCGTTGACGTGGATAGTTTTGCGGTCTAGTTCCGTCCCGGCGGCATCCACCACCGAGAGGTCGGAATAAAACTGGTCGATGTTGCCGTCGGGGGTGTAGTCGATCCAAAAGCGATTCACCCGCACCGCCCAGTCTGTAGGGATTTGGGCCCTAGCCCATGGCCCCGCATCAAAAATGTTTTGAATCCGAAAGGTGTCGCCGCTGGGCACAATTTCCTGGGCAAAGAACCCGGTCATCGCGCCCCAGATCGCCCCCAGCAAAATCAAAATCATACTGGCGTGGACGATAATCGGCCCAATGCGCCCCACGATGCCCTTGCGTCCGTAGAGGGTTTCCCCTTCCTGGAAGACTCGGTAGCGGCGTTTTCCTAAGCTGGTCGCCAGGGTGGCCAAATCGGCATCGGTGAGGGTGGTGCTGAGGGCCAGCTTTTGGAACTGGCGGGGCTGGGTGTAGTACTTCCAGCCTTGGGCAGCCCCTAGGGCAGGCAGTTGGCGGGTAAAGGTGCAGGCGGTGAGGCTGGCCCCAAACACCATCAGCAGCGCCAGAAACCACCAGGTGCGATACACATGGTCTAGCCCGATGGTGAGGATCACCTTCCAGCTCAGAAAGCCAAAGAGAGCTGGATCCTCCGGGTAGTTGGTTTGGTAAAACTCTAGGGTTTGGCCCTGCTCTAGTACCGTACCCGCAATGCTGAAGAGGGCAATGGTGAGTAGTAGCACAATCGCCAAGCGCAAGTCCGCCAGCAGGGGCAGCAAATCCTGCTTGAAATATTGCCGCAACCCGTGCCACAGCCCCGTTTGGGAAGCCTCAGAAGATGTCATACCGTCAGCGAAACCTACTTAGCCAGTACTTCTATAGACAACCTACCGCAATTCTGGGGCCGACCGGGGGCCAATGGAGTTCGCAGGCGTGGGAGGCTAACGAGATCCTATCGTTGTGTTGTGAACCGATCAATGGCGGTTTAGGGTTGGGCCGCTTCGCCTTTTTGTTGGCTGAAGTAGGCTTCTAGCACTTGGAGCACCATGGGGGCCGCCACCTTGCCGCCGCCGCCGCCAGAGTGTTCGGCAAAGGCTACGATGACTACCTCTGGGTTATCCAGCGGGGCATAGGCTCCAAACCAGGCGTGGGATAATCCTGGATCCGCTTCGGCGGTGCCCGTTTTGCCAGCAAAAGGGGGAATGTGGGGAACATTCAGGGCTGCGGCAGTACCGCCGGTAATCACCTGACGCAGACCGCGATGCAGGATGTCGATCGTAACCTCACTGAGGTTGAGGGATTCTCGCCAGTTGCGTGATTCCTCGTTGTCTTTGAGAACATGGGGCTGAACCAGGTAGCCATCGTTGGCCGCTACCGCAAACATCACAGCTACCTGAAGCGGGGTCGCGGTCAAGTACCCCTGGCCAATAGACATGTTAATCGCGTCGCCAATCACCCAGGAGGTGTCTAGATTTTCCTGCTTCCAGGCGTCGTCGGCCACCAGGCCGGGGCTTTCCTCTGCCCCCAGTTCAATGCCAGTCTTGCGACCAAAGCCAAAGCGGCGGGTCATTTCAATCAGCGGTGGCCCACCCATGCTCCGGGCCACCTGGTAAAAGAAGGTGTCGCTACTCCAGGCCATCGCCCCCGTGAAGCCCAGAGGCCCGAATCCGGCATGATTCCATTCCCCAAATCGCACCCCGCCCACTTGTAGGTAAGGATAGGTGGGCAGTACGGTATCGGGAGAAAACCCCCCAGACTCCAGGGCCGCCGCCGTGGTTACAATTTTGAAGGTACTGGCCGGAGGGAACGCCCGCAGGGCACGGTTCAAAAAGGGATGATTGGCGGCCTGAAGCTGTGCCCATTGGTCTTGGCTAATGGGGCCAGTAAAAATGTTGGGGTCGTAGGTGGGCCAACTGGCCATGGCTAGAATGGCTCCATTGTTGGGATCCATCGCCACAATGGCCCCGCGACGGGTGCCCAAGGCGGCTTCAGCGGCCCGTTGCAGTTCTGCATCTAGGGTTAACTGCACGTCGCGCCCAGACACCGAGGGCTTATCACCCAAAATTTGGATAATGCGTCCGGCGCTGTCTACCTCCACCTGCTGCCCGCCCCAGGTTCCCCGCAGGCTAGATTCAAAGGCCGATTCCGCCCCCGCCTGCCCTACCACATCCCCCATGCGGTACCCCTGATCGCGGCGTTCGGCCAGTTGGGTGTCGGTGAGTTCTCCGGTATAGCCCAGGACATGGGCGGCTAGGTCGCCGTTAGGATAGTTGCGTACGGCTTCCGCCTCGAGGCGCACCCCCGGTAGTTCACTGATATATTCCGCGAGGGCAGTCGCCTGGGCGGTGCTAATACCCTGGGCCACAGTAATCGACTCTAGGGAGGAATAGCCGGCCTGTTCTACCCGTCGCTGAATGTCTTCGGCGGGCATTTTCAAGACGGTGGCTAGGCGATTAATCACCGCTGGCCATTCCTCTTTGGGCAGGGCAATGGGCCAAATAGATACCGTGTGGGACAGCCGACTTCCCGCCAAAATTTTGCCGTTGCGGTCGGTAATGGTGCCCCTCGCCGGACGTTTGGGCACTAGGCGAATGCGGTTGCTGTCGGCCAGTTGACGGTTGCGTTCGCCGTTCACCACCTGAAGCTGAAACAGTCGCAGCCCGAAGGCTCCCAAAATTGCCATGAACAGCAGCAGCAGAAAGACCGCCTGGAAACGACGGCCCACCGTGCGCTCTCCCCGCAGGGAGGCCGTGACGCGGGGCAACTGTTGGGGCAACCGTTGAATAAGAGCCATAAAATAACCGCTGGGATGACACCCGTGGGCAGCCAACTAGGTTTACAGAAAGTTATCATAGCACTCGGCTCTGGTGGCTTTGGGTAGTGCTATGCCCCTAACTGCGCCTAGAGCCCTCGCCTACAGTCCGGCATAGAGGGCACCGCTGTACAGCACCGCTGTCAATACCGCTGGCCGAAGCTGGGTCGAGGAATCCAGGGCCAGCGGCGAGGAAGTTCTAGGCAAGGGGTTAGCGCTTTGCCGGGAGGCATCCGCAGGGGCTGGCGGTGGCCCTTGAAGGGGAGTTGGCAGGGCTGATTCTGGCGGCAGGGCAGAATTGGGGGCTGGCACGACGGGCGGAGGGGTGGTGATGATCGCAGGCGGACTCAACGGAGGCGCGGATCGATCCACGGGGGCCATCAGCGGTCGGGGCGGGGTGGCGGTAGGACGGGGCAAGGTACTGTCCGGCACGGTCTCAATGCGGTCGGGCAACGAAGACGATCGGCGGGGGGAGGCCATCACCCCTGGCCGGCTGGCCCTCCCCACCGCCGTCCCCGAAGGCGGTGGGGCCGCTGCCGCAGGGGGCGCAACGGGATTACTGGGGCGGGTCGGGACGACGGGGGCTACCGTCGGTTGGGGAGGGATTGGGACGGGTTCGAGGCTGGGGGCATCGGTCGGGCGAGGTTGGGCCGAGTAGCGAGTTTGCTCCTGGGCTGCGATGGTGCGCCGCCACTGGGCAATGGCGGTTTGGGCCTCATTGTATAAAGCTCGTCCTGTCTGCACCGTTGCAGCTTCCACCACGGCCTGGGAAAGCTGCCCTTGTTCTGCCAGGGCGTAGGCCCGATCTAGGGCAGGCTGGTCTTCCAGGATTTGCAGCCGATGGGTCCAGACGTAAATCCAGCCCTGGGCATCCTGGCGCAGGGCACGGTTCGGCAGAATGCGACTGGCGCTGGCCACAGCCTGATGCAGCCCTTCAGGGGTATTGGCCTTTGCCCACCGGTGGGCCTGGGTGAGGTAGGGCGCGTCTTCAATACGTTCGAGCAGTTGTTGCCAGTGGGCAATTAAGGTTTGGGCCTGCACCCGCTGGGGGTGGTCGGGGGGAATGCTCTCTGCCTGCTGAATGGCTAGTTTGAGGGTGCTAATTTGGGCAATGCCACCGGGAATTTGAGCCAGTTGCAACGTACCCATGCCCGCCAGATGTTCCCGCCAGGTAGCCACACTCGACTCGGCCTGGGGACGGTAGGGACTATCTGGGGGAATGTGGTTGGCCAGCAGCATCGCCCTATATAGCTTCGCCATCTGCTGGGGGGTGGTCTTCCAGGGGCCAATGCTGTCGCGGGCCAGTTGTCGGGCGTGGCTAAGCCACATCAAGTCTTGGGCTACCTGGGCTCGATTGGGGTAGCGCGCGACGGCCCGACTAATGTGCATGGCCCGCTCGAGGTCAGTGTTGTACCAGCGTTGCAGCCCCTCAGCCAGCAGCAAATCGCTCCAGCGTTCCAGATAGGTTTGGGCCGATTTGTAGGCCAATAGATCGGGGGACAGTGGCAACAATAGGCCCATGGCCTCAATCAGCCGTTCGGTGCCCCCCCCCGAGGCGAGGGTGACAGCCCTGCGAATTTGGGCCTGGGCCTGCTGTTCCGCCTGAATTTGCCGGGAAATCGCCTGGACTTGGTCTTCCCGCCAGTAGGGATGCCGGAGTTCACCCAGGGCCGTCACCTGGGCCGAGGCCGTACGCCAGTCCTGCTGAGCCATTGCCGTTTTGGCCTTGGTCACGAGCGCCGAACCCACGTCCCAGTCTTGGTTCCAGCCCGCCAAGAGTTCCTGCCCAGGGCCATGCCACGCACTATCCCTAGGAATATGGTCAAGGAGGGCGATGGCCTCATCGCGGCGACCCTGGCGCAGGTCTTGTTCCGCCGCTGCCACCACCGCCGCCGACCATTCCTCCACCAGCGGATCAATTTCATGGGATAGCCAGTGGTTCGGCCCCCAAGCCTCCACCAGTTTTAGCCCCGCTAGCACGGCATCGAGGTTGCCGTCATCGGCAGCCACCTGGGCACAGGAGAGGGCCGCCCGATCCGTCGTAATCTGCGTCGGATCATCGCAGTTTGTGCTAGGAGGTAGGTTTACCAGCCACAATAACGCCCCTACCGCAGCGGCACTGGTGGCCAAACAGCTGAGAAGAGCCAGCAACAGCCAGCGCCACCCCAAACCAGACGATCCCTGGGATTGGGTGCGCCCTTTATCCCGGTTGGGGGGATGCTGAATAACCTCAGGAACCGACAGGTAGGCGGCGGCTGTCTTGGCCTTGGGGAATTCCATAGCACCGTCTAAAGATGCCTCCGTTCTGGACACCGGCCCCTCCGGCTGGGGAACCGATGGTGGCTGGTGAACCATAATCGTTCTGTGCTCCTGTGGCCAACACCTTGTCTAACTCTACCGAGAACCCCAGCAGTGAATCGGGAAAATTAGAATTTCTTAGCCACAAAAGTAAAACCGCCGATTCCTAGGGCGATGACACCCCCACGCTGATTATTAGTCCCCCGTAGAGGGCTAGGCATACCCCAAGGGCCCAGGTTAACGGAGAAATCGGCACCGTAGGAATCAGCGGTTTTGGCACCCAAAAGACGGAACAGGGATTTTCCGCAGGAGAAAACCCACTACTCGGCGGTGGCGAGTTCGGTGCTGCCCCGACGCTTGCGGCTAGTGAGGCTGTTGAACAACATTTGGCCAATGGCCTTAATCAGGTTGCCTTCTAGCTCCTTGAACATTTCCATGTTCATGCCAAAGGCGTCGTTGGCCTCTTCTACAATGGCGGCAATCATGGCGTCATCCACCGGGGCAGCATCCATGGATTCCCGGTATTTGGTCTTGAAGGCTTTCTCATCGGCAATGTCGGGAAATTCGTAGAAGGCGGTACCCTCGCCGTCGCTCAGGTTCATGGCCCGCTGGGCGATGCCCTTGAGGATTTGCCCCCCCGAGAGGTCGCCGATGTAGCGGGTGTAGGAGTGGCTCACCAGCAGTTCGGGCTGGGTGTTGCCCACCTCGCGAATGCGGTTGACGTAGGCTTGGCCACCGGGGGTCATGGCAATTTGGTCGCGCCAGTTGGAGCCATAGTAGTAGGCTAAGTCGGACTCTAGGGACGCCTTACGGTGCAGCTCTGGGAAGTAAATCGTCGAGACGACGGGGTGATCCCTGTGGCGCTCCAGTTCTTCCTCCATGGCAGCGTAGGCGTAGTAGAAATTGGCCACCAGCTTACGGTAGGAATTTTTCTCAACGACACCCCGCAAAAAGCAGCGCACAAACCCCATGTTTTCGGCCATGGTGTGGGCTTTTTTGGTGCCTTCGCGCAGTTCGGTTGATAGGTTGCTCATGCTAAACGTCTCGCTCTAGGTCTAGGTCTAACCGGAAAACATCATTCAAAACAGCGCCGGATCCTCGCCGGATCTTCTTTGGCCACGACGGTTACGTCGGACGATTTGCGCTTAATGTATTTTTATCGCCATAATTGTTAACTTAATCTGTTCTGAGAACCCTTTCCATTACGTTTTTTTACGGAGTGTCAAGCGCCGCCCGCCCGCCCAGATTACAGGTTGAGGGGGTTGAAGTCGGCTCCCATCATCAACTGGCCCGTGGGGTCGATGAAGCCCCAGTCACCGTGGATCTGCACCCTGGCCCACCCTCCGGAAAAGGGGCCAGCGTTACTATAGGTAGGCTCGACCACCCAGTCGCCTTGGCGATTGATGTAGCCGTAGCGACCGTTGACTTGCACGGCGGCTAGCCCTTCGGAAAAGTTGGCGGCGTAGTCGTAGCGGGGGGCAATCACCATTTGGCCTTCGGCATTGAGGTAGCCCCATTTATCGCCGTAGAGCACGGTGGCCCGTCCCTCGGCAAACTCGGCGGCAAAGGCTAGGTTTGGGGCAATTACCCAGTCGCCTTGGCGATTGATGTAGCCAAAAAAACGCCCCTGGCGCACCCTGGCCAGCCCCTCTGAGAAGTGGAAGGCCCCATCGTAGGCGGCGGCAATCACCATATCGCCAGCGGGATCAAGGTAGCCATACAGGTCATCTTGCTTGGCCACCGCCAGACCTTCTGCAAAGCGCCAGGCATCTTTGAGTTCTAGGGGGATGACCACCTTGCCCTGGGGGTTGATGTAGCCGTAGCGATCCCCCACCTTTACGGCGGCCCTATCCTCGGCAAAGGAATCGGCGAGGTCAAACTGGGGTTCAATCACCCACTCGCCCAGTAGGTTGATAAAGCCGTATTTGGTGCCCCCCTGCACCGCCGCTAGCCCCTGGGAAAAGTCCTTCGCCTGCCGAAACTGCACCGGGATGGCCCATTCGCCCTGGCGGTTGAGATAGCCGTAGTAGTCGCCTGCCCGCGCCAACGCCAAGGACTCGGCATACGGTGCGGCTACGGTAACGGCAGGATCCCCGACCGTGATACGTAGATGGCCGTTGGTATCGAGGTAGCCAAGGCGGGAATTGATCTGCACCATGGCCACCCCTTCGGCAAAATCAGAAACCTGGTCAAACAACAGCGGACGGGGCATGGGGCTAGCGGTCTCTCGAAGGGAAGAATTTCTGGACTTTACCATTGTGGGGGATGCCGAGGGGGAAAGCCCAGTTCCCAGCGCTAGGGACACCCCCAACACCCCAATTCCCAATAAACGGAGGATAAGGGGAGAGGGAGAGCGACCTGGTTGGGAATGTTGTGCCATAGGGAGGTGTGCATCATGGGTGCATCATAGACGACGACCACCTAGACCTTGGGATGGCCCAGGCCCAGGCTTGGTAGTTTCGTTAATTACCACGGGCAACAGGGCGGCTAGGGTCACGACCACCGCATCCACTGGACAGAGGGGCACGATATGCAGCAACCGTCCCAGGGCCGGGATAAACAGGGCCAAAAACTGAAGGGTGATCGAGAGCATCAGCGCCAATCCCAAGTAGCGATTAGGAGCCAGGGCAGGCTGACGGAACAAATGGCGCTGACGGGAACGACACACCAGGGCATGGAGCAACTGGCCCAGGGTGAGCGCCATAAAACCCACCGTGCTGGCCTGGGCACCGATACCGTAGGCCCAGATGGCGTAACCGTAGGCCGCGAGGGCGCTAGCGGCGATCACCATGGCTTCCAGCACCATGCGTCGAAAGGCCGCAGGCTGGATCAGGGATTCTGTGGTGGGGCGCGGGGGCTGGTTAAGGATGTCGGGGGAAGGGGGCTCTAGGGCCAAGGCCAAGCCAGGGAAAATATCCGTCACCAAATTCAGCCACAACAGTTGTAGAGCATTGAGCGGTGCCCCCAGTCCCAGGCTGATCCCCGCAAACATAACGATGATTTCACTGAGGTTCGTTGCCAGCAAAAAGTGAACTGCCTTGCGGATGTTGCTATAGATGGTGCGCCCTTGGGCAATGGCGTCAATCAGGGTTTCTAGGTTGTCGTCTTGCAAAATCACATCGGCGACTTCCCGCGCTGCATCGGTGCCGCTATGGCCCATGGCAATGCCCACCTCGGCCACCTTCAGGGCGGGGGTATCGTTAATGCCATCCCCGGTCATCGCCACGACCTGACCCAACCGCTGAAGCGCCTGCACTATCTGGAGCTTATCCGCCGGACTGATGCGGGCAAACACCTGCGCTCCCTGGCTCTGGCGCTGGGCTTCCTCCGGGGTGAGGGCAATTAAATCCGAGGACTCCAGCACCGCCAGCGGCTGACCCTGACCGAGGTTGAGCGCCTGCCCTAGGGCGGCGGCGGTAGCCCGTTGATCCCCCGTCACCATCACTGTGGCGATTCCAGCCCGATGGAAGGCGGCAATGGTATCTTTCACGCCGGGACGGAGGGGATCGGCCATGGCTACCAGGCCCAGCCACACTAAGGGCGTTTCTGTCCAGCCATCTTTTGGGTCGTCCTTAGATAGCTTCTCCTTTGGTCGGTTGTCTCTCGGTGAGTTCTTCTTTTGCGACGGATAGCCATAGGCCACCCCCAACACCCGCAGCCCCGCCTGGGCCATGCGTTCGTTTTCGGCCACAATTGCCTGCCGCTGATCGGGGGTGAGGGGAATTGGATCAGCTAAATTCGGTAGCCAGGGGGCTGTGGCTTCGCTTGTCCACTGGTCGCCTGTGTTGTGATGATCCCCAGCGGTGTCCAGCGTTTGGGAAGTCGCCAGAACAGGGGCAGCGGGGCTATCTAGCATCACCTCACAGCGAGCCAGCAGTTCTAGGGGGCTGCCCTTCACCGCCACCAGCCAGCCCTCCGTGGGTGTGACATGCAGCGTCGCCATCACATTGCGCTGGGCCGACCGATGTTGAATCGCCCGCTGGGGGTAGGTTTGGCGCAGGGCGGAAATGTCGATCCCCGCCTGGTGGGCCACCGCCAGCAAGGCATTTTCCGTAGACGATCCAGTGAAGGTGGGCTGAGGATTAGGATTCTTTAGCCGACATACCGTAGGGGCGAGGTCTCCTCGCCCGCCGATACCGGGAGCAAACGAGTCGGATTCCATCTTGAGATCAGGATCCGGTCGGGGATCAGTCTCCCTCGGATCGACCATCTCGCTTTCGTTGCAGAGAACGATCATCCGCAGCAGGGTGTGCAGCGGGCCAGGGGGGATTACCTCTGGCAACGGGGACGTACCATCGGCCAGGGTGAGATGGGTGTGATCGGTGTGCAGTTCCACCACGGCCATGCGGTTGGCGGTGAGGGTTCCGGTTTTGTCGAGGCATAGGGTTTGCAGGGAACCGAGGGTTTCCACCGCATCCAGCCGCCGGATTAGCACCCGCCGCCGTCGCATGGCCAAAATGCCCAGGGCTAGGGTTGTCGTCGCCACCGCTGGCAAGCCCTCTGGCACCGCCGCCACCGCCAGGGCCACCGCCGTGGTCAGCATTTCCAAGGGCGCATAGCCCCGCCACAGGCCCAGCCCAAACACCACCGCACAGACCGCACTCGCAATCCACACCAACTGGCTCCCGGCTTGGTCAAGCTGTTGCTCCATGGGCGTGGGGGGATGGCTAGATTGCCCCACCAGGGCTTGGATAGTCCCCATCTCGGTATTGGCCCCCGTGGCCACCACCACCGCTAAGCCTTGCCCCCCCGTCACCAAGGTGCCGCGATAGACCATGTTGGCGCGATCCGCCAGGGGCAGATTGGGCTGGCTCAGCGGTTCAATGGCCTTGCCCACGGGCAAACTTTCCCCGGTCAGGGCCGACTCATCCACACTGAGGGACTGGGCTTCGATCAACCGCCCATCCGCCACCACCATCGAACCGGGCCGCAGCACCAGAATGTCCCCCGGCACCACGGCAGCGGCCTCCAGTTCCACCAAATTTCCACCGCGCCGCACCCAAGCCGTCGGCGAAGAAAGATGCTCTAGGGAACGAATAATCCGGTCAGACTGGCTTTCGGTGGCATAGCCAATCACGCCGTTGATCAGCACCACGCCCAAAATCACCAGGGCATCGGTGGGGCCACTGGTGAAGTAGGCAATCGCCGACGCCACCGTCAGCAGGGCCACGGGCAAAGACCGGAACTGGGTTACCCAAATCGTCCACTGGGAACGGGGCGGCAGCTCCGGCAAAACATTGGGGCCATGGCGCTGAAGGGCTTCCTCGGCGGCCTCCGTAGACAGCCCCGCCGGAGAACTGTGGAAGGTGGCCAAGACCCGATTCCCCTCCTGGCCATACCAAGACGGCACAGAAACCGGGTGCAACGAACTGACCATGGCAAACCTCGCCCAACAGCAGCAACCCCAAGGGCTGAATGGCGAATGACTCGCCAGTTTCTCGATTCCCTAGCCCGTCATTCTGAGTCGCTTAATTTTCAATGCTTCTATTATCGCCTAGGCGCGATCCCCGCCGCCATATCCCACATTCACCGTTGCTATCGGGAGTAAGCCGTGGTTCGGTTAGCCCAATGAGAAGAAATCCTACGGGCTAGTCGCCAAATTTTGCCAGTCTAAAATTTTGATAACCACGTTAGCGATGCCGTGAGATGGGGAACCTTAGGGAAAGCACACTGACTTTTATCAGTCATGACCTCTTCTTGACCTCAGTAATTTAATGGAACGGCAATGGTTGAAACACTCAGTTACCAGAGACAGTACTCAATTCAAGAATCCGCAAATGGGAAATATAGATTCGAGAGTGAGTCAGTCTTGGAGGATTTCGCTTGGGATAATCTCAATCTTCTATTCAATGTTACTCCACTGAGAAGACAGCATCATGTCAATGGCAACTATTGTGACATTCTCGCTGTCGGGGAAAAGGGCAATCTTGTCATCATTGAGCTAAAAAATGATGAGGATAGATGCGTTGTTCAGCAGATTACCCGCTATTATCACCAGCTCATTCAGGAAAAACCCTATCAAGACAAGGTTAATTATCAAAAGCCTATTGAGCTTTTGATCGTATCACCCTACTTTCATAGTGATAATTTAACGGATCGGCTCTATCACAAGCTAAATATTGACTTTGTTCAATTCAGCTTGGCTAATATTGATGGCGAAATTGTCTTTAAGGCTAATTATCTTGATCGGGAAAATGTCGTAGAAGCAAAAGTTCCTCGACATCAACTAAAACCTAAGCAAACAGAGGCTATCATCGAGATTCCTCCAGTTCCAAGAAGTCTAAACACAGCATTAGCCAGGTGCAAGAAGGTTGATACTGATTTGGTTCTTATTGCTAGAGATAAAATTTTGAGATTTGATGATCGTATCCAAGAGATTAAGCTCTCGCCTAGTGATTTTATCTATGGCAAAGGTAAGTCAAAACCATGTGCACAAATCACGATCAAAAGAGAGATAGATAGTGGAGAGCCTAAACATCGACTTCACTTTGGTCTTTGGTTGCCTGTTTCGCTCTATTCTTCTTCCAGCTTGAATTCTAGAGTATCAAGGATAGTAAGTGACGGGCTTTGCAGGTCTAATAATGTAGATCCTATGATTTTTCTGTTGCATCAAAGAGGTTTAGGAAGAACACAAAGAACTAGTACGAAATCATGGGATTCCAGAAATTATTTGTTGAATTTTTTGTGTAAAGCACTTGCTGAAGAAGTTAGCTGGCCTGATATCAACCCTTCTCTTGAAAAATACTGCGATTTGAAGGGATACAAAAACCCAACCCATGGCAGTCTAGAATACTTAGAATTTTTCGTTGCCTTGGCTCTAGATCTATGGAAAGAACGACTGGAAGCTAAAAGTAAGTAGCCAGTAGGTTGAGTGCAGCGAAGCATAACCCAACGCCCGCTGAGAAGTTTGGGCTTGTTGGGTTACACTATCGCATCACCTAACCTATAGGGGATAAAGGTTTTTGGCGTGGTGTTGGTTAGCGAGTCCTGATCCTCGAAGTCCTGCCACCGAGACCGCACCCAGGCGATACAATAACCTTCGTTACATTTCATCCCCCCGTCCCCCATCCACCAAAGGAGTTCTGCCATCTACACCCGTCCCCTAGCCCGATTGATTGAAGAACTCCAGCGACTCCCCGGTGTTGGCCCCAAATCGGCGCAGCGGTTGGCGTTGCACATCCTTAAACGGCCCCAGGTGGAGGTGCAGGCCTTAGCCCAGGCACTACTGGATGCCAAGGCCCAGGTGGGGCAGTGTTCGGTGTGTTTTCACCTATCGGCGGATCCGGTGTGCGACATTTGCCGTGCTCCCAGCCGCGATCAGCACACCCTGTGTGTGGTGGCCGATTCGCGGGATGTAATCGCCATTGAAAAAACCCGCGAGTACCGAGGCAAGTACCACGTCCTGGGCGGGTTGATTTCCCCCATGGACGGTATTGGCCCAGAGCAGCTCAACATTGGCCCCCTGGTGCATCGGGTCAACAAAGAGGGCATTAAAGAAGTGATCATGGCCATTAGCCCCAGCATTGAGGGCGACACGACGACGCTTTATGTGGGCCAACTGCTAAAGCCCTTTACCCGAGTCACCCGGATTGCCTTTGGTTTGCCCATGGGCGGCGATCTGGAATACGCCGATGAAGTTACCCTGGCCAGAGCGTTGGAAGGTCGGCGAGATTTAGACTAGGGCGCTGTCGATGGTGGGTTAGAGTAGAGAAAGCACGGCGAGGGCAGTGGCCTTCTGGGTTTACGGCTGAGCATCTATGGGCGTATTTCTCTACTTTTTGCGGCACGGTCAGACCGCCTACAGTTTGACCGGAGGCTACTGCGGTATGCCCGAAAACGATCCCGGCCTCACCCCAGAGGGTATCGCCATGGCCGAAGAATTTGCCGATACCTACGCCACCCTGCCCTGGGCCGCCGCCTACGTTAGCCCCCTGCGGCGGGCGGTGGAAACGGCCAAGCCTCTGTGTCAGCGGGTGGGCATGGAGATGCAGCTTCGGGATGGCCTGCGCGAGGTGATGTACGGCATTTGGGAAGGGATGCATCCCACGACGGTAGATCGGGAACACCACGACGAGTATGTGGCCTGGCTCACCGATCCGGCCTGGTATGCCCCGGTGGGCGGCGAACGAGCGGTGGACATTGCCCGACGGTCGGCCCAGGTGCTCGACGAAATTGAGCGCACCCACGCCCAAGGCCACATTCTAGTGGTCTCCCACAAGGCCACCATTCGGATTATGCTCTGTACCCTGCTGGGCATTGACGTGGGTCGCTATCGGGATCGCATGGATATGCCCGTGGCCGCCGTTAGCGTGGTGGAGTTGGCCAAACGGGGTCCGCTGTTTCACACCATCGCCGACCGATCCCACCTCAGCGATGCCCTGCGATCCCTTCCTTCCACCTAAGGACGGCCACCATGACCCTGAGGCTTTATCTACTGCGCAACGCCGAAACCGAATATTGCCGCACCGGACGCTACTGTAGCCGCGACCGGGTGGAGTTAACGGATCGCGGGCAGCAGATGGCCGAGTTCTTTGCCAAAACCTACTATCACCTAGACTGGAAAGCCGTCTTTTGTAGCCCCCTGCACCATGCGATGACCACCATCCAGCCCTTCTGTCAGGCCACGGGGTTGACGGTGGAATGCCGCGAGAGCCTGCGAGAACTGAGCTTTGGCAAGTGGGAAGGGATGTCTCCTGGGGAGGTCAACACTACCTTCCACGACGACTACATTCGCTGGTTGGCCGACCCCGCTTGGAATAGCCCCACCCACGGCGAAAAGGGCATCCAAGTGGCTCGCCGCATTGCCGATGTGCTTACCGAAGTCGAGGAAACCTACCCCGACGGCAATGTGCTAGTTGTGTCTCACAAGGCCACCCTGCGAATTATGCTCTGTACCCTGCTGGGGGTAGATGTGGGCCGCTACCGAGATCGCCTTGCCATGCCCGTGACCTCGCTTTCGATTGTTGAACTTCAGGACTACGGCCCCTTTGTGCGCCGCTTTAACGACTGTAGCCACCTGCCGCTGCACCTGCGCCGTCCCTGGGCCGGAAATGGCTCGGATGGGTAGATAGCTGGTCATCAAGAAGTCAGGAAATCAGGACAATCAAGAGCGCAATTGAGCCGTTAGCAATGATGTAGACAGGGCGATTCTCGCGGCCATCACCACACCTTTGATCGTCACTGCTCAACGGATGGTTGGCGCTCAACAATCACTTAAAAAGGCGAGGATCCCAGAAGAATCCATCGCCTTTTTTTATGGGGTAGTCAGCGACCAGGGAAACCGATAACCTAGGGGGCCTCAGGGTATCAACGATCAACGTCAGAGACTGCTAAGGCCACCCTCAGGTTGGGGTTCTAGGCTGGTTTAGGTGCCCACAGTCCAGGAGTTGATGTACAGTTCCTGCTCAGTCGTGAGGGTATCGACTTCGATGCCCATGGCCACCAGCTTCAGGCGGGCGATTTCCTTATCCACCGCTTCGGGGATGGAGTGCAGACCGGGTTCGAGGGAGCCCTTGTTCTTCACCAGGTATTCGCAGGCCATGGCCTGGTTGGCAAAGCTCATGTCCATTACGGCGCTGGGGTGGCCTTCGGCGGCGGCGAGGTTCACCAGACGGCCTTCGCCCAGCACAATCACCGATTTGCCGTTGCTTAGCAGGTATTGCTGGGTGAAGTTGCGCACCTGCTTCACTTCGCTGGCCATTTCGCCCAAAGATTGCAGGTCGATTTCGATATCGAAGTGGCCGGAGTTGCAGACCATCGCACCGTCCTTCATCACCTCGAAGTGCTCGCGGCGGATGACGTGCTTGTTCCCGGTCACGGTAATGAACAGGTCGGCCTGGGGAGCGGCCTCAGCCATGGGCATCACCTGGAAACCATCCATGGCGGCTTCGATGGCGCGGATGGGGTCGATTTCAGTGACGATCACGTTGGCCCCCATACCCTTGGCCCGCATGGCGGTACCCTTACCGCACCAGCCGTAGCCTGCGACCACGATGGTCTTCCCAGCCAGCAGCACGTTGGTGGCGCGGATGATGCCATCGAGGGTGGATTGCCCGGTGCCGTAGCGGTTGTCGAAGAAGTGCTTGGTGTCGGCGTCGTTCACATTCATGGCGGGGAAGCTCAGCACCCCATCCCTAAACATGGCCTTGAGTCGGACGATGCCCGTCGTGGTTTCTTCGGTGGTGCCGATGATGTCGGCAAGCTGGGCCTTACGGGTTTGTACCAGGGTCGCCACCACGTCGCTGCCGTCGTCGATGATGATGTTGGGACGGTGATCTAGGGCGGTTTCTACGTGGCGGTGGTAGGTGGCGTTGTCTTCGCCCTTGATGGCAAAGACGGGGATGCCGTAGTCGGCCACCAGGCTAGCGGCCACATCGTCCTGGGTAGACAGGGGGTTGCTGGCGATCAGGATGGCATCGGCCCCGGCATTTTTGAGGGCAATGGCCAGGTGAGCGGTTTCGGTGGTGACGTGGCAGCAAGCAGAAATGCGGATGCCGGCCAGGGGTTTTTCCTGGGCAAAGCGATCTTGAATCTGACGCAGCACGGGCATTTCGCGCCCGGCCCATTCAATCCGCTGCTTGCCTTGGGGGGCCAGCGTGATGTCTTTAATGTCGTACTTGAGTTGTAAGGTTGTGGTCATCGATTATATGCCTAGTAAACGTGTCAGCCGAGCTTAGGTGGAAACTGGGTTTTGAACCAAATCTACGTTGAACGGCGCAGTCTTGGCCCTCACCCTAAATTCCTCTCCCTTAGGAAGAAGAACGTTCAAGCATAACTCCGGCTCCCCTCTCCTCTCTGGGAGAGGGGCTGGGGGTGAGGGCCACTCCGGGGTTCACGGTAGACGAGTTTTAGAACTGTCAGTGTGCCCTGGAGGTTTTGGGGTCAGCCTTCTTAGCTTAACGGAAATTTACCCTGGGTATTGCCCCGACCGTACCTCGTCACAGAATTGTTGGGCAGCGTCGATGGCCTGCTGGCGTAGGTTGGCGTAGGCTTTGGCGAAGGGGGGCTGCCAGGGGGAAAGGCCCAACACATCGGCTGTAACTAGGACTTGCCCGGTGCAGTGGGGGCCAGCGCCAATGCCGATGGTGGGGATGGTGAGGGTGTTGCTAATTCGTTGCGCCAAGTTAGCGGGGATGTGTTCTAGCACCAGGGAAAAAGCCCCGGCATGTTCTAGGGCTTTGGCTTCGGCGAGGATGCGGTCGGCTTCGGACTGAGTTTTGCCCTGCTTACGAAAGCCGCCAAACTGGTTCACCGACTGGGGCGTTAGGCCCACATGGCCCATCACCGGAATGCCCCACTGCACCAAGGTTTGCACCCGTTCCACCACGGCGGGATGGCCCCCCTCAATTTTGACGGCCTGGGCCGCAGATTCCTTTAAAATGCGCCCCGCCGAGCGAATTGTTTCTTCCAAACTGGGCTGGTAGCTGAGGAAGGGCAAGTCCACGACTAATAACGCCCGCTGTACCCCCCGCCGTGCTGCCTTGGCGCAGATCAACATATCCTCCAGAGTCAGCGGCAGGGTGGTGTCATAACCCAGAGCCACCATGGCCAGGGAATCCCCCACCAGCACAATATCCGCCCCGGCCTGGTCGGCAATGTGGCCCGATGTCACATCCCAAGCCGTTAGCACCACCAAGGGCAAGGCTCCCTCCCGCTGCTTCCAGGTCGCCACTTGAGAAACACTCACTGCCATCGTTGCCGCCTCAGAACGTTCATACTGTCACTGAATACCCCCAAATTATCCCTGGCCACGGGGTCACCCGGGGATGATTGGTCGTCATTCCCACCCAGGCAGAAATTCAGGGAATTGAACGCTCACTTATACTAAATCCTGATTGATGCCCCCCGTTTGGAAGGGCAGTCAGCCCCTGTCCCTACCGTTAACCCTACCTTGCCACCCTGATCCTGGTTGCCCATGACCCCTGTGCCGCCCAACCCGACCTCTCCCGGTGGAACCAGCCCCGAACAACCCGCCGCCCCTGCCCCGCCTTCGACGGCGCTCGACCCAACTGCCCCCAGTACGCCCCCCAGCGTCTCGTCAGCCATCTCTCCTAGTTCTGGTGAGGAGCCGATTTCTGCCAGCGACGCATCCTTTGCGCCAGTCAGTCCCCTGGCCTCGGCCAATGCCGTCACCCTGGTGGCAGTGGCGGTCATTTTTATGGGGTTGATTGTCGATAGTGTGTGGCTGATTTTGGCGGGTTCCCTAGTGGCCACGGTGGTTTCCCTGCGGCTGATGTGGCCTGTCTTTGCGGAGATTTTGGCGGAGCTTTCCCCTCGGCAGCAATCCTTGGTGATTTCTATTCCCAGCGTGCTTATTGGCCTGTTTGGGCTGATGCGAATTACCGGAATCAACCGTGCCATCCTCACCTGGGGGCTGACCCTGCGTTGGGATGTGCTGGGGGCATTGGGGGATTTTTTGGGAGCCATTGGCCAGATTTTCATCGCCTTTTTGGCCCTGTTCGTGGCGTGGCGGCAGTACGTCATCTCCCGCGATTTGACCATGCAGCAAAACCTAATTACCCAGCAGCAAACCATCGACGCCTACTTCCAGGGCATTTCCGACCTGGTGCTGGATGACGAAGGCTTGCTAGAGGACTGGCCCCAGGAGCGCATCATTGCCGAGGCCCGAACCGCCGCCATTCTTAGCAGTGTAGATGCCGGGGGCAAGGCCAAGGTGATTCGCTTCCTCTCCCGTTCCCGCCTGCTGACGCCCCTCAAGCGAGACAACCGTTTGGGGCGGGCCATCCTCGACGGGCGGGGTGGCTACGAAGAAGACCGTCCCCAGGGCATCCGCGTGATTGACCTAGGGGCGATGCTGGCCATGGCCGACCTCCACGGCACCGACCTGCGCTGGGCCGACCTTAGCGAAGCCAACCTAATCCGGGCCAACCTGCAACGGTGCGACCTGGTGAAAACCAACTTTTCTCGCGCCATCCTCTGCGATGCCGATCTCTCCGGGGCCGATCTGATGGGCACGCTGTTTTTCTACGGCGACGCCAAAACCGCTACCCCCCGCACCCGCACCGGGGTTCCTGACTATGTCACCGGGGCCAACACCGGGGCCGTGGTGGAGGGCATCAATCTCACGAACGTCGAACGACTCTCGGAGGAACAGCGCTGGTATTGCTGTGCCTGGGGCGGTTCGCTTACCCGTGCTACGGTGTCGGGGGGCTGCGGGGATATTCCCAACTTGCTGGGCCGTTAGGACGCCATCCGTTTGTTCTCGTCTTACGCTTGTTTGGCGAACAACCTTGCACAGCAACGTTGATGCCGTAGCAACGCTGTTACGGGGCTGGTCGCCTGCCACATCAGTAGGTTGGGTGCAGCAAAGCGGAACCCAACACTCACCAAGGATTTAGGACTTGTTGGATTCTGCTATCGTGTCACCCAACCTCAGTAGATCGAAAAGATGTCTCTTAGCCTTGGCTCTGCCCTCACCCCCAGCCCCTCTCCCTCCTGGGAGAGGGGAGCCGGAAGTCCTTCAAAGTCCCTCTCCCAGCTTGGGAGAGGGATTTAGGATGAGGGCTAAGCCCATGGCAGTCAAGAGCGTTTGTGATCTACCCAACCTACCAGAAATCAAGGCTTTTCAGCGTTGTGTCAGTCAGATTACGGGGTATGGGTCAAATCACTAAGCAGCTCGAATACAGCGGCCAATTTCAGTGTCAATCTTCATGATGTGGCTCACTAGCCATTCAGATAAAATATCGTAGGCTCTGCGGGCTACATCATCGCTAGCGCCACTTTCCCGGTACTGAGTTTGCAAATCGCTAAAAATCTGAATGAACTTAGCATGGGCTTGCTGATTGACTTCAGCCATGGGGCAAGCATGCTTAGCCGCACAGTTTTCCTCATGGTCGAAGTGCCACTCTGCATAGAACTTCATAAAGGTCAGAAGTTTCTTAATGGCTGTTCCACCCCGGTTGTTGTCTATTGCGTCAGCCAGGTCATTAATGGCGGCAATCAGTTCTTTGTGATGGGTGTCAATCATTGGAACGCCAGTTTCTAGATCTGAGTTCCACTGAAATTTCTGCATAGCCCTAACCTCTCAAATGAGAATGCCTTATCGTTGCCAGCTAAGTGCGCTCAGTAGAGCATAAACCTGATGTAGAACGGCTATCCGGGGCATTTTGTTACGGTCAGAAGCCCGCCCTACTCAGTCTCTTTCGACCTACGGACGCTAACTTAATCTGACGCTATAGCCGTCCCAGTTCACATGTAAGGCTAAGCGTTGAGCCTTGCATGGGTGTCGCTCTTTGATCGCCTACGACCCATTGAGGACGGCTATATAACGGTCTCAAATCTAATTAAGCCCATGTTGGGCACGGTAGCAACAGTCATAACAATACGAAATAAATATATCTTAATCTGAAGATTTGATGACTAGCTAAAAAGATGGTGATTTACCAAGCTTTCCTTGAATTTACTTAGGTGATTATGCCTGAAAAACAGCAAAAATGATGTTTCTGAGAATGAACAGGACTTATTATGAGAGTCATCGTTATATTTTGTGTCTAAGATTCTAAAGGAATGTTGCGTAGATCTTTTTGTGTGCTAATCATCTAACTGTGACGCTAAGAAATTTAACCTGCTCTCCTAAGGGTCCGCTCACCACATTATCTAAGCCTGAAACCTATGCCAGGTCTTAGCTACCTATTTCCAAAACGGGAAAAATCAAGATTGTTTACAAGATCTTCTTTATTTCCCCTAAAGTGCTAGGCCTTAATTAAAACACTTGCCTTGTTGTTTAAGTTGCTAAATTGATATTTTTCTTCGTACAAGCGAAAGTCTCATTCCTTAGGAGATTGAGTAAGGTTAAAAATAGGATACCAAACTTCAGTCTTGTCAATTTCCGTGTTCTCTCGGTATAGCTTATTTAAAGAAGATTGCTATTTCTATAGATCAAGATTCAAACGTCAGCTCTGACTTCCAGGAGAACCCCCTTCAATGACACTCGATCCCCATGAGTTTATGGCCCGTATGGCCACCCGATTGGATTTTTCCGATGCTGATAGAGCAAGGCTAGTCGAAAATGCAGATTGGGGTTTAAAAATAGCACCTGAAATGGCCGATACATTCTATGCCTTTTTGGGTAGAGATGAAGAAATGAGCGCCATTCTTAATGAAACCGAAGGACGGATCCATCGCCTGAGAGAAACCTTTGTGGAATGGTTCCACGAAATGTTTACTGGTATGGATAACTGGGGCAATGTCTATGCTGATCGTCGTTGGCGCATTGGCTTGATTCATGTCCGAGTTGGTATCGGGCCTCAGCATGTCGTTCCTGCGATGGCCGTGGTTGTTAATGCGGTTGGACGGAAGCTTCAGGCCGAAGGCAAATCTGACGAGCTACGAGAGTCCCTCGCCCGTATTTGTATGATTGATCTGGCCTTTATTGAGCAAGCCTACGTGGAAGTTACAGCCGCCGCTGTGCTGAAAGAAACCGGGTGGACTGACAAGCTCTTCCGGAGGCTTATCACGACTGGCGCAGCCACAATGTAAAGGAAGAAAGCATCCGTTTTTTGCTTAATCTGCAAGAAACGGAGCTTTCAAGACAACCACTCTGATCTTGTTTACTCATTTTCTATGGAGACACTTTTCAGCTCAATCTACTGAATTTTGTCTGCATTGATGTGCTTTCGGATCAACATAACCGATAGCCTACAAAGTATTTGATGTTTGGAGAAACCAATCATGGCAATCAACTTAGAAGGCATTAGCAACGTTTTACAGAACTTTGTTTCGGGAACGAACGATGTTCAAGGGGCAGCCCTGGTTACGCCCGATGGGCTTCCCTTAGCTGCAACCCTGCCAGGTGGTATGGATGAGGAACGCGTTTCGGCCATGTCGGCTGCTATGTTGTCTTTAGGCGACAGAATTGGCAGCGAGTTAGCCAGAGGTAGCATTGATAGAATTTTTGTGGAAGGCAACAATGGCTACGGCATTTTGACCAGTTGTGGCGAAGATGCCGTTTTCCTGGTTCTCGCCAGCCACAATGCTAAGCAGGGGTTGTTAATGTTGGAAATTAAGCGAGCTGTTGCTGACTTGAAGGCTATCCTATTGTAGTTTCTGCAAGAAAGGCATTTTATTGAATCTATTGGTCAGTAGAAAGATCTAGATCTTGTTATTCAATTAAAACAATGCTTTTCTTGTTGTTCTTCTTTGATATTGGCCACCGTTTCTAAAACGGTGGTTTACCGGATATACCTTGATTTTGTTGCAGTAATTCTTCAGCCCGTGAACACCCATGGAAATCATGCGTTTAGTCATTACTGGGCCAGTGGGGGCAGGCAAATCCACCTTCATCCGCACGGTGAGTGAAATCGAAGTGGTGGATACTGATCGACGGGCGACCGATGAAACCGCCCAAATGAAGCACCGCACAACCGTTGCCTTTGACTTTGGGCGACTACAATTTGGCCCTCAGACCGCTCTTCATCTTTATGGCACCCCGGGGCAAGCTCGATTTGATTTTATGTGGGATATTTTGATTCGCAAGGCCCATGCCTACATGATGTTGGTGGCGGCCCATCGCCCCCACGAATTTCGCTATGCCCGACGAGTGCTGACCTTTATGCAGCAGCGGTCTGATGCTCCCATGATTATTGGCATCACCCATATGGATTTGCCTGGGGCCTGGTCGCCGGAGAACATTGCTTTAGCGCTGGGCTATGTGGAAGGCGTTGAGCACCCGCCGCTGATTGCAGTTAATGCAACGGAAAAAGCCTCAGCGGCTCAGGCGGTTCTCACCCTCGTAAAGCACTACATTCAACTCCAACATTCCTTTCACCCCATCTCATCGATGTAAGGATGAAGACTTATCATGGCTATTACAGGACATTTAGTTGAATTTTCTTTACCAGAAATCTTTCAATTCCTGGAGCAGGGGCAAAAAACAGGACTCTTGACGATTTCTCCTGTACCTGAACCTACCGATGCAAAAAGTCCTCGCACCCACTACATTTGGTTTCAGCAGGGATGTATTGTTGCTGCGGCTAACCGGAGTGATCATCGGGGCCTATTGACCCTGATCAGTCAACGGGGATGGGTGGGGGATCGGGCCTTGTCGCGATTAGTGCAGTCCTGCCCGATCAACTCGCCGGTGGGGCTGTGTCTTAAAACCCAGGGCCTATTACAGGCGGATCAATTAAAACTGCTCTTTTATGTGCAGGTCATGCAGCAAGTCTGTGCCCTGTTCTCCCTGGAGGATGGCTGGTTCCATTTTGATAGCAGCCAAAAAGCCCCTATTGCAGAACTAACTGGGCTTAGCGCCCCAGCCGTTGATGTTACTCTGGCTGGCCTAAGAGCCTTGAAAAATTGGACAACCTTGGCCGATAAACTACCGACTCCGGCCTCTGGTTTAGTGGCAACAATTGCAGGAAAGCCAACGCTGAAACTGAACCAAACAGAATGGCAGGTATGGGAGTTTACCGACGGCCATACTTCGATACAAGAAATTGCCCACCATCTACAGTTATCGGTGGACAAAGTTCAGCAAATTGCATTTCGCCTCATTGTTGTCAATTTAGTGGAAGAAATACCCATCATTGCGACCCAAGAGGCCGAAGCCGATGCAAGCTTTGATCCCTTTGCTGAGGGGGGAACTAAGGGAGACAATCAGCTTAGCCATTCGTTCCTGCAAAACCTGATGGGATTTCTGAAAGGGCAAGCCTGATGTGGTTTTCTTGTTGCCAACGGGTTGATTATTGTTAACGGCTTGATCCCTGAGTCCTACGACTCTGTGGAGCCTGTTTCTGTGGTGCCAACGGATTGACCAATGCGGGGCTCTGTGCCCGCCAGCAGGCGTTGAATGTTGCCCCGGTGCCGCAGAATCACATAGCCACCGCCAAGGATAGCCACTAGGATATAGGCCAGGGGTTGTCCGGTAACCACCATCAGAATCACCGCTGCCAGGGCCGCCAGCATTGAGCCTAAGGACACAATGCGGCTGAGGGCCAGGGTGAGGCCAAACACCCCTAGGGCACCTAAGGCCACGGGCCATGCCATGGCCGACAGCACCCCCAGCCCAGTGGCCACAGACTTGCCGCCCGTAAAGCCTAGCCATACCGAGCGGCTGTGGCCCAATAGGGCCATCAACCCTGCCAGCATATCCACCCAGGGCTGGGCCAGAACCAAGCCATCGCCGCCAAACCGGGCCAGCAGCAACGGAAAGAGCCACTGGGCCAGCCACACGGCGGCACTGCCCTTCAGTAAATCCACCACAAATACCACTAGGGCAGGGCCTTTGCCCACGGTACGCAACACATTGGTGGCCCCGGTACCGCCGGAACCATAGTCTCGGATATCAATGTCCTTTAGCCCTTTGACCAGTAGGAAGCCCGTGGGGAAGGATCCCAACAAATAGGCGAGTCCTAAAATGCCGACCAGTGCCGTGATTGCCAATGCCCTCAGCCCTCAAACCGCTCATCAGTAACAGTTTAGGGCGAAAGGTGGGGCTTAGGCCTGGGCTTTGCAAAAGGGCCGTTCGGGGGATGGGGAGATAGGGAGAGGGGGTAGACACAAAAGTCCTTGACGTAGACGCTAGGGGGAATCGCCCCCCTTAATAAGGGCGGAACTGGAGTTAAAGTCCCCTTGTTAAGGGAGATTTAGGGGATCTCCAAGGACTTGCGGCCTGCAAACAAGCTGTGTATACCCAGTAGGGGAATGGGGAGAGGGTTAGAGCAAAGCGGGGGCGGCGCGGAGGGACTCTAGATCAATCTGCTGGAGTTGGGCGTAGGCGTTGTCGATGGTGCGTTGGCCGCGCAAAAATCCGGTGTTGGCGGCGGGGCAGAGGTGGGCTAAGGTGTCTGGGCTAAAGCGGGTTTTGAGGGCTTCTACCTGACGCAGATGGCGGGGCCAATGGAAGGTTTTGGAAAAGTGCAGGGGTTCGGGCTGGCCTTGGCGATTGGGTAGCAGGTGCCGTCCGGTGAACAGCACGCCGCCGTAGCGTTCGCAATAGACACAGGCGGAACCGGGGGAGTAGCCCGGAGTCCACAGGGCTTCGACCTGGGGGATAAACCTAAAGTTTTGTTGAAAGGTGATTTTGGGCGTATCGGGCAGTAGGTAGGCTTCCTGCTCTTGGATAACCACCTCGCAGCCTAGGTGTTTTTGCAGGGCCGCTGCTTTGCCGATGGCGGTTCTGTGGGTAATCACCAGCCACCGTACACCGCCCTGTTCGGATAGAAATTGTCGAGTCGTTTCATCCCAGGGAGGGGTATCAATTAGGAGATTTTGCGGAGATCCTCCGGAGTCGTTATCTACAATAAAGTAGGCGGTTCCTCCCAGGGTGTCTCGGTTGGGCGCGAAGGCGTAGATGGTTTCAAAGACGGGACGTGGCGGCTTAGACGCCGTAGACAATGGGGAGATGGCCATAGGACGCGATAGGATTTGACTCGACGGTGATTGCAGGGGCCGCAGGATATCGGTAATTGCGGTATCGAGGTGGCGGCGGAGAGGGTGATGTCAGAATGCTGATCTTAGCGGTTGTTGAACCCCTTCCCCAAATCCTATGGGCTTTAGTGCCCGATGGCCCTAGGCTGATTGCCTCTAATCTGTCAGGTTTCGATAGATTAGTTCCCGATCCGTCAGTTCCTGATAGCTTCTGTTCCCGATAGATTCGTCCCCCATAAGTCACCTTCCGATTCGTCAGTTCCCGATAGATCCGTCCCCGATAGATCAGTTACCCCTACTGTGAACGGGTTGCCCCCTACTGTGAATGGTTAATTGTCCATGCTTGTGTTTTGGGTTTTGTTGCTGCTGCTGGGTCTGTTCACCTTTGCCACGGTTCAGCAAAGTGTGGGATCCATCACCCGCACCCCCGTTTGGCTGCTGTGGCTGGTGATGATGATGCCTGCCCTAGTGCTGGCGGGTTGGGCGCTGGTTCAAGGCCCAGAAAAGCCGTTGCCCCTAGGGGTGTTGTTGGGCTTATTTATTCTGTGTCCTTTGTTGTATTGGGGGCTCGTGCAGTGGGGCCGCAAGCCTTCGATGCCTCAGTCTCCCACCGCTGCATCTCAGTCTGAAGCTTTGTCCGAATCCAACGCCCCAGGTGCCCCGCCCAAGCCGCCCCTGCGCCCCATCGACAAGGAGGAAGAAACTGCCCTGCAAGGCTGTTTTCCCTGGTCGGTCTATTACTTGCAAAATATTGAATATCTCCCCCAGGCCATGATCTGCCGAGGGCAACTGCGCACCTCCCCGACAGAAGCCTACGAAACGGTTAAAGAAAACGTGCGGCGGCAGTTTGGGGATCGCTTTCTGGTGATTTTCCAGGAAGGAATGCAGGGGAAACCCGTTTTTGCCCTGGTGCCCAATCCCCAGGCCCAGGCTCAGGCCCAAGGCCAATCTAAAGCTCTGACCCGACCGGGCCTTGCCCTAGGGCTGTTGACCGTGACCCTGCTGACCACCACCTCCGCCGGGGCTAGGCTCATGGGCCTCACCGAAGCCCAGCGGCAGGCCGACCCCAGCCTGATTTGGCAGGGGTTGCCCTACGCCCTCGCCCTGCTGGTGATCCTGGGTTGCCACGAAATGGGCCACTACCTCACCGCTCGCCGCTACCGCATGGACGCTACCCTGCCCTATTTCATTCCCTTTCCTTTGTTCCTGGGAACCTTTGGGGCGTTTATTCAGTTGCGTTCTCCGGTGCCTCATCGGCGGGCTTTGTTTGATGTGGGCATTGCTGGCCCCCTGGCGGGCTTGGTCGTCACCCTCCCGTTGCTGATCTGGGGTTTGGCCCAGTCTACCGTTGTGCCCATGCCTGAGGAGGGTTCGAGTCTGCTCAGCTTTGAGGCCGTCAACCCCACGGCCTCGGTCATGCTGGCCCTGCTGATTAAACTGGCCTTAGGATCACAAATTGGCCTAGAGCAGGCGGTTCACCTGCACCCTGTCGCCATAGCGGGCTGCTTGGGTCTGGTGGTTACCGCCCTCAACCTCATGCCCGTGGGCCAGCTCGATGGTGGCCACATCGTCCATGCTATGTATGGTCAACGCACCGGGGCTATCATCGGCCAAGTGGCGCGGCTGCTGGTGTTGATGCTGGCCTTTGTACACTCTGAACTGCTGATCTGGGCAATTCTGCTCTTCTTTATCCCAGCAGTCGATCAACCCGCCCTCAATGATATCAGCGAACTCGACAGCCGCCGCGATCTCCTCGGCTTGCTGGCCCTCACCCTGCTGGTGCTGATCGTGCTGCCCCTCCCTGGCCCCTTCGCTCGTATGCTTTTTTAACTCCACCTCAGGACAGCGGTGCAGATTCGGTAAGGCTCGCTATACTGGGCAGCGATATCGTCGCAGACCGTGGTGTCAGGAGCCGTTATGAGCCAAGACCTTACCCAGTGGATAGCCGAGGTACGTACCCTCCAGCGCCAATTGACCGATACCCGCCGTGAGCGAGACCAAGCCTACAACAGCGCCGCCAACTGGCGACGGCTCTACGAAAACGAAGCTCGTCAGCGCCGCCAAGAGGCCGAACAGCATCAGGCCCAGCTAGCAGATCTCACCCAGCGCTTTTTAGACCAACAACGAACCCAGGCTGAAACCCGTAGCCTAGCCGAAAACCTGAAGCAGGCCGGCTCCCTTGCCGATCTTCAGGATCAGCTCACAGCCCTAGTGCAGCGCTGCCAAGATTTGAGCCAATCCCTAGAGGCCGAACGTCACGCCCATGACCATACCCGCCACGCCCTTACAGATGCCCTCGGCGACACCTTCGACATGCTAAAGATGGATCGAGCCTTGGCGGTGCGCTCGGCCCCAGCGACCGCTGCGGTTGCCCCTCGTCCCTAACCCTGGGCTATCCCTGATGTCTAGATGTCCACTGAGACGCCTTCTACAGCCCACGCCCAGTAGACCAACAAACGAAGAAACCAGGTGAGGTGAGTCAATGTACTACTGCTAGGTTATATAATAAAGTCTTAATTCCTAGCCTTGATTTAACCTGCACCGATCTATGGTTTCTCCTTCCCTAGACTCCTCTGCTAGCGACTGCCGCTTCGTACAGCTTTCGGCGGAAACACTGCAACTAGTGGCCGACTTTTTTAAGGTTCTGTCCGAGTCGAGCCGACTCCAAATTATGTGTGCGCTCAAATCTGGCCCCAAGAACGTATCAGAAATTATTGAGGTCACAGGGCTAGGGCAGGCCAATGTTTCTAAGCATCTCAAGATTTTGGCCCAAGCGGGGGTCGTAACCCGACAGCAGCAGGGCGTCTGTGTCTACTACCAAATTGCCAACACCTTTGTGTTTGATCTCTGTGAGTTAGTATGCGATTCCCTGTCAGTACAGGTGCAACGCCAGTCGGAAAAAATTGCGGGGCTAGAGGCTTTTCGTCAGCCCCTAGCCTAGGAATCGCGGCTATTGAACCACGTCCATAATTTTGAACATGGGCAGGTACATCGACACCAGAATGGAACCCACCATGCCCCCCAGCACCACGATCATGATCGGCTCCATGATACTGGTAAGGGACTTCACGGCCTGCTCCACTTCATCCTCGTAGAAGTCGGCCACTTTCATCAACATACCGTCCAGCTCCCCGGTTTCTTCACCAATGCTGATCATCTGAATGGCCATGGTGGGGAAAACGCCATATTTTTGCAGGGCGATGCTAATCATGCCGCCGCTTTGCACATCCTGACGAGCCTCGTCTACGGCCTCGGAAATAATTTGGTTACCTGCGGTGTCACGGACGATTTCTAGGGAGGTCAGAATCGGTACGCCAGCTTTGGAGAGGGAGCCAAAGGTGCGGCAGAATCGGGCGGTGGCGGTTTTTTGAATCAGGTCGCCAAACAGGGGCATCTTCAGGGCAAGGCGATCTACAGTGCGGCGACCGCTGAGGGTGGCGTAGTAGCGCTTAAAGGCAAAGCTAGATGAAAAGCCAATCCCAATCATCATTACCCAGTTGAGGGGCTTGCGCAAAAAGGCGCTGATGAGCAACATCAATTGCGTAAAGACAGGCAGTTCCGCATCCATCTGCTCGAACATATCGGCGAAAATGGGCAGCAGAAACATGGTCATGGCAATGAAGATGGTGACGGCCAGAAGACCCACTACCACCGGATAGGTCATGGCCGATTTAATTTGGTTCTGTAAGCGGTTGAGGTCTTCTAGCAGTTTGGCCAGACGGTTTAGCACTTCGTCTAGCACCCCGCCCACTTCCCCCGCCTGCACCAGGGCTACATAGAGGTTGTCGAAACAGGCTGGGTGCTTCCGCATTGCATCCGAGAGGTTGGTGCCCTGCTGCACATCGGCGTTGATCGCCATGAGCGCCTGCTTGAGTTTGGGGTTAGTGCAGTCATCGGCGAGCACCCCCAAGCCCCGAACCATGGCTACCCCCGCATTCACCAGGGCCGCAAACTGACGGGAGAAAATCGCCTTGTCTTTGACCGTCACCTTGGTCATTGACGTGGAAATGGCTTCCATGCTGAAGTTGAAGCCTTTTTCCTCCTTAATGTCTAGGACAAACAAGCCTTGATCCTTCAGTAGGATACGGGCATCGTTGGGGTTTTCGGCGGAAATTCGTTCTTTCCGCTGACTTCCGGAGGCATCGCGACCAATGGCAACGTAGGTAGGCATGGCTCAAGGGCTCAAGGAGGTTGAGGGAATTATAGCGAGGGATCTGGGATGCAGACCTAGACCTGATCTGCATCCCGGCATGGAGCGTTAGCGACGACCAGCCCCCGCCGCCGCTGGGGCTGGCCCCAGCAAACGCTGGAGTTCGTCGGGCTTGGAGGTCTTGGACATGGCGGCTTCAAAGGAGATGGTTCCGGCCTTGTAGAGATCCGACAACACCTTCTCTAGGGTCTGCATCCCCACTTTGCCCCCGGTTTGGATGGCCCCGTAGATCTGGGCGGTTTTGCCCTCCCGGATCATGTTGGCAATAGCGGGGGTAATCACCATGATTTCCTGGGCCATCACCCGCCCATACTCACCGGGCTTGACGTTAGCTTTGGATACCAGGGTTTGGCTGAGCACCGCCACCAGAGAACCGGAAAGCTGCACCCGCACCTGCTGCTGCTGTTCTGGCGGGAACACGTCGATCATCCGGTCTACGGTTTGGGCGGCGGAACTGGTGTGCAGGGTACCAAATACAAGGTGGCCCGTTTCCGCCGCCGAGATGGCCAGGGAGATGGTTTCTAGGTCACGCATTTCCCCCACCAGAATCACGTCGGGGTCTTCCCGTAGGGCGGCCCGCAGGGCGTTGGCAAAGCTCTTGGTGTCTTCCCCAATTTGGCGCTGGTGAATCAGGCTTTTAATCGGCTCGTAGACAAACTCAATGGGGTCTTCCACGGTGAGGATGTGCTCAGGCCGAGTGAGGTTGATGTTGTTGATCATCGAGGCCAGGGTGGTGGATTTCCCGGAACCCGTTGGCCCCGTCACCAGGATCAATCCACGGGGTTTTTCGGCTAGTTCGTGGACGATGGGGGGCAGCCCCAACACATCCATGCTCGGAATTTTGGAACTGAGGGCGCGCAGACAGGCGGCGTAGGTGCCCCGATCTTTGTAGACGTTAACCCTGAACCGGGCCAGCCCCTTTACTCCGTAGGAACAGTCCAACTCCCAGGTTTGCTCCAGTTGCTTCCGCTGGGTGTTGTTCAACATGCTGAAGATCAGCCGCTGGCAGGAGTCCGAGGTCATGGGCTCATGTTCGGTGGGGGTTAGCTTGCCGCTAATCCGAATGTAGGGGGGCAATCCAGCCGATAGGTGCAGGTCAGACCCGCCCCGCTCGATTACCTCTTCCATCAAATCTTCAATCATCAATTCCATGGGATTACCTCTGTCTGGAGAGAATGGTCTGAGGAAAACAATTTGGGAAGCGAGAGATCAACAGCGGTAAGCCAACGCTGATCCCCTGAAGCTGCTATCAGTTTGCCCACTTTGGTGGGACATTCTGCCATTTCAATGTAAAACTTAGTAACCGATCCGGGAAAGATGCCGATCTAGGCCTCGACCTGATGAGGAGAGGTTAACTCCATCGGCCCAGCCTTTACTCTGCAAAGCGTGGTGTGAGGCAGTAGGGGCAGTCTAGCCATTCCTGCTGCAACTCGGCGGTACAGCAAACACAGGTGAGGGAGGCTTTCCGCTTGGCCTTCAGTTCGGCCTCTAGGCCCGTGTCCGTAAAGGTAACGCGCTCCACCTCGTCAAGGGTGGTAAGCCCCTGGCGCACCAAGGAGAGGCTATAGGCCAGCAGGGTCTGCATCCCTTCCTCCACGGCGGCCTCTTTGATCACTTCCGTAGGGGCTCCCTCAGAAATCAGCTTCTGAATGCGTTCGGTGACGCGCAGCACCTCATAAACCCCAACCCGTCCTTTGTAGCCACCGCCCTGGCAGGTGGGGCAGAGGCTATTCTGCGCCCGGGCCTCGGCAACTTGTTCCACGGAGAGGGTGTTGGCCTTGTAGAAGGTGACTTCACCATCGGCGGAGGCGCTGAGGCCAAAGTGGGCCAACTCATCCACGCTGGGCTGGTAGGCAATGCGGCAATCTACACACACCCGCCGCAGCAAGCGCTGGGCCAGCACCCCAATCAGCGCGCTGGATACCATGAAGGACTCCACGCCCATTTCATCGAGACGAGCCACGGCTCCAGCGGCGTCGTTGGTGTGCAGGGTGGTGAGTACCATGTGGCCGGTTAGAGCCGCTTCAATGGCCGTTTTTGCCGTTTCGCGGTCGCGGGTTTCCCCCACCAGAATCACGTCCGGGTCTTGGCGCAGGAAGGCTCGCAGAATCGCCGAGAAGTCCATCCCTTTTTCCCGAATTACCTGTACCTGGGTGAGGCCCTCCAGGGTGTATTCAATCGGGTCTTCGGCGGTGCTGATGTTAATGCCGGGATCGTTGCGTTCTGACAGTACGGAATAGAGCGTCGTGGTTTTACCAGAACCCGTTGGCCCCGTCACCAGCAGCAGACCGAAGGGACGGGCTGCCATTTCCTTGACAATTTGGAGGGAGGTGGGGTCGGTGATTAGCTTGTCTAGACCCAGTTGGGTGACGGAGTTATCCAAAATCCGCAGCACCACCTTTTCGCCGCAGCGGCTGGGCAGGGTGTTGACCCGGAAGTCTACCTTACGCCCCTGGAAGATGCGGCGAATCCGACCATCCTGGGGAGCCCGACGCTCGGCAATGTCTAGGTCGGAGATAATTTTGAAACGGGCCGTCACTGCTGGGATAATTTTCTTGGGCATCCGGGGCAGGGCTTCCTTCAGCACTCCGTCTTTGCGGAAGCGCACCCGCAGGTATTCTTCCTGGGGCTCGATGTGGATGTCGGAAACCCCCTCTTGGAGAGCCTTCACCAAAATTTTGTTGACCAGGGCAATGACCGGAGCCGCCCCCGCATCCTTGAGGGCCTCCCCGAGGTCGGCCTCTTGGTCAATCACATCCTCGAGGTCGCCACCACCATAGTCCAGTTCTTCGAGGCTGGTGCGTACATCCACAGCGGCATCCAGTTCCTCTTTTTTCTGGCGAGCCACCGCTTCATCTAGGTAGGTGGAGATCAGCCGCTGGAAATCTTCAACGGTGATCACCATGCGCCGCAGGGCCAGGTTATGGGGCCGCAGGATGCGGTTCAGATCGTCCTGGGCCTCGAGGTTTTCGGGATCGACCATGGCCACCAACACCGACGGATGATCGCCCTCCTCCTGGGAAAGCGGTACCAAACGGTGCCGACGACACACATCAATGGAAATCAGGCTGTCGATGAGGGATCTGACCTGGGCCGCCGAAATATCGTTGAGCTCAGGATCGAGGGACTCGACTCCGTAGAGAATTTTGAGCTCAAAGAGCTGCTGCTTCTTGTACTGTCGCAGCAGGTCGGGGGAAAGCTGTTGTCCGGTTAAGGCCTCTAGCACATCGGTGAGAGCCTGCCCGGTCTTGCGGCTTTCCGCCAGAGCCTTTTGCATTTGCTCCGAGTCTACGTAACCCGCCTGGATCAGTTTGTTGCCAAAGGGCGAAAAGCTACGTTGTAGGACGACAGCCTGCCGACGAGACGAAGAAGAGTTAGTCATAGTGCCGATGCCAACACAGAAAAATGGAAAACATATCGGTCAAAGGCGTCCCGTTGCGACCGCATCAACGGCTACCGAAGTAGAAAACCCTGATGGCCGTCCTCTACGGCCCACCTTGCGACACCAGCATCGATTCAGGTTTGAAGCTGAACAGGGTTAGACCGAATTCAGTCTAAAGCCCTTGCGTCGATCTAGAGGTAACGCCCCTCAGGTCAATGACAGCAAATCGCCCAAATCACACCCTCGTAGTCTCGATGATACCCCCATCCCTTTTGTCTGCGCCATGGCCACCCCCATAACCCCAGAATGCCCTGGGGAAAGCCGCCGACCCAAACGGCTAGGGTGCAGCCCTCGTAGACTCATTAAACTAAGGCTTCCCATCGATCTCGGTTGCTCCCTAAAAATGTCCCTGATTGTTACGTAACTTAAACTGATGGGGCTTCACCCTACTCACGGGGGCATCGTAGGATAGCCCTCCCCCCGTGGGTAGGGGAGTCCCGATCTAGAAACACGTCAGGGGCAGGTCAGGGAGTGCCCACGCAGGAAACTGTACTGTTTGCGGTCTCCTTGAGTAAGATAGGTTGAGCCTAATACTGGGCTATGGTCATAGATAGGTCTTCACACGTAGTCAGGTTACGAGATTGGCATGGTTGACGAACAGCATCACGCGGATACCCCCGAAGCACCGACAACCGCTGAGGGTGTGGAAGAACTCCATGAAGAAGACGCCGCCATTGACATCGATCTTGAGCAGGCTCTCAACGGTCTAGAGGAAGAACTCAAAGCCGAGGAAACGCCCCCTGTGGCCAGTGCGTCAGGGGGCGAGGTCGCCCGTCTCGAGCAGCAGATTGCGAGTCTCAAGGCCCAGCTTGAAGACCACGCCAATCAAGCCATTCGTATCGCGGCAGACTTTGAAAACTACCGCAAGCGCACCACGCGAGAAAAAGAAGAGCTAGAAAACCAGGTGAAGGGCAATACCGTCATCGAGCTACTGCCCGTTGTAGACAACTTCGAGCGGGCTCGGTCTCAGATCAAGCCCCAAACCGAAGCCGAGATGACAATTCACAAAAGCTATCAGAGTGTCTACAAACAACTGGTGGAAGCCCTCAAGCGCCTCGGTGTTTCTGTCCTCCGGGCCGAGGGTCAGGAATTTGACCCCCAACTCCATGAGGCGGTCATGCGAGAGCCCACTGCCGATCATCCGGAGGGCACCGTCATTGAGGAATTTGTGCGGGGCTACCAACTGGGGGATCGAGTGCTGCGCTATGCCATGGTGAAGGTGGCGGCCCCACCGGAGGACGCCACCGATGAACCCGCTTCAGCCGAGGAGTAGCGGACCAAGAGCCTAGCTCCATCGAGTGGGCCACACCGATCAATTCCACCGTTGTCACCCGAGGATTCTCCCTCTCACGATAACGTTTTCACGGAGGGGGCACATTAACAGCAGTTCACCAAGGCAACGTCCATCGAAGGGTTAGCCATTTCAGTTTCACGCAGTCACTTTGTTTAAACCACGGGCTATGGGAAAAGTAATCGGCATCGATCTTGGAACGACGAATAGCTGCGTCGCCGTACTTGAGGGCGGCAAGCCAGTGGTGATCACCAGCACCGAAGGGGGGCGGACGGTTCCAAGTATGGTGGGGTTTGGTAAAGGGGGAGAGCGCCTCGTGGGCCAACTGGCTAAGCGGCAGGCTGTCACCAATGCCGAAAACACCGTCTACAGCATTAAGCGGTTTATCGGACGACGCTGGGAGGATACTGAGTCTGAGCGAACCCGGGTGCCCTACGCCTGCGTGAGTGGGCGAGATCAGACCGTAGACGTGCAGATTCGGGGTAAAACCTACACTCCCCAGGAAATTTCCGCCATGATCCTGCAAAAGCTCAAGCAGGATGCCGAAGCCTACCTGGGCACTGAGGTCACCCAAGCCGTCATTACCGTTCCAGCCTATTTCACCGATGCCCAGCGGCAGGCCACCAAGGATGCAGGCACCATTGCGGGGCTAGAGGTGCTGCGGATCATCAACGAGCCCACCGCCGCCGCCCTTTCCTACGGCCTAGATAAACAGGATCAAGATCAAACGGTGCTGGTGTTCGACCTCGGTGGCGGCACCTTCGATGTGTCTATTCTTCAACTGGGGGACGGAGTATTTGAGGTCAAGGCCACCGCCGGCAACAACCACCTCGGCGGCGACGACTTTGACAACTGCATCGTCGATTGGCTGCTAGACGCCTTTCGCAACCAGGAAGGCATCGACCTCTCCACCGACCGCATGGCCCTCCAGCGCATTCGCGAAGCCGCCGAAAAGGCCAAAATCGAGCTCTCGAACCTAGCTTCTACCTCCATCAATTTGCCCTTCATCACGGCGGATGAGACCGGGCCTAAGCATCTGGAAATGAGCTTGAGTCGGTCTCACTTTGAGCAACTTGCTGCCGACCTCGTGACCTCTACCCTAGAGCCGGTCAAACAGGCCCTTAAGGATGCGGCCCTTGCCCCAGAGGGCATTGATCGAATTTTGCTAGTGGGCGGTTCCACCCGGATTCCGGCGGTGCAGCAGGCCATCAGTCAGTATTTCAATGGCAAGCCCCCCGACCGTTCCGTTAATCCCGATGAGGCTGTTGCCCTGGGGGCCTCCATTCAGGCTGGCGTGTTGGGGGGGGAAGTGAAGGATCTGCTCTTGCTAGATGTGACGCCCCTGTCCTTGGGCATTGAAACCCTAGGGGAAGTGTTCACAAAGGTGATCGAGCGCAACACCACCATTCCCACCAGTAAGTCTCAAACCTTTTCCACCGCCACCGACGGCCAAACTTCCGTGGAAATCCATGTCCTCCAGGGGGAACGGGCCATGGCCAAGGACAACAAGAGCCTAGGCAAGTTTCAGCTTACGGGCATTCCCCCCGCACCCCGTGGGGTACCTCAAATTGAGGTGTCCTTCGAGATCGATGCCGATGGCATTTTACAGGTATCCGCCCTCGACAAGGGCACCGGGCGCGCCCAGAGCATTCGGATCACCAACACAGGGGGCCTGAGTGCCAGCGAAGTGGAACGGATGCGCCAAGACGCCGAAGTCTTTGCCGACGAGGATATTCGCCGTCGCCAGGTGGTGGAATTGGTCAACCAGGCCGACACCCTGTTCTACAGCTATGACGCCACCCTGCGGGATCACGGCGCTGCCATGGATGACGCCACCCGCGCCAATCTAGAGGCCAAAGCAGCCCAACTGCGCCAAGCGACCCAAGATCCTGCTGTTCAGCCTACGACCCTGCAAACCTGCCTGGACGAACTCCAGTCGGCCCTGTTTGCCATTGGTTCAAGCCTGTACAGCGCTACCGACGACGGTGGTGCCTATGACAGCGGTGATGACGAGCCTGGGGTTTCTGCCACCCAATACGATGATGATCTGGAGAGTGACGATCTAGACGCTACCATGACCGCCGATTACGAAGCCATTGACTAGAAGTCCCAGGGAGAGAACCCCCTAGGTGAGATCAAGCGCAACCTAGGCGGCGAGTCATTTAGCCGTTAGGGCGGGTATCCCACCTAGGCAAGGCGGTCAAAGCTGCTTAAGATAGTGCAAATTTGGATATGTTGCTGGAGTTGTCTAGGTAGCCCCCTATGGCCCGTGATTACTACGATCTGCTTGGTGTTTCGCGCAGTGCCGATCAAGACGAAATTAAGCGCGCCTACCGCCGCTTAGCGCGGAAGTATCACCCAGATGTCAATAAAGATCCCGGTGCCGAGGAAACCTTCAAGGAAATTAACCGGGCCTACGAAGTGCTGTCTGAGCCCGAGGTGCGGGCACGCTACGACCGCTTTGGCGAGGCCGGAGTGGGTAGCGCCGCCGGAGGGGGCTATCAAGACTTTGGTGATATGGGCGGCTTTGCCGATATTTTTGAGACCTTCTTCAGCGGCTTTTCGGGGGGCGGTATGGGCCAGGGGCCACGCCGTCGTAGCCCCAGTCGTGGGGATGACCTCCGCCTTGACCTCAAGCTAGACTTCAAAGAAGCCGTATTTGGTGGCGAGAAGGAAATTAAAATCAGCCACCTCGAAACCTGCGGCACCTGTAGCGGCAGTGGAGCCAAGCCTGGTACTCGGCCTAGCGCCTGCGGCACCTGTAGCGGCACCGGACAAGTTCGGCGGGCTACCCGGACACCCTTTGGCAGTTTTACCCAGGTGTCGGCCTGCCCCACCTGCGGCGGTACGGGCGAGGTGATCGAAAATCGCTGTGACGTTTGCGGCGGCAGTGGCCAAACCCAAGAAACCAAAAAGCTCAAAATTACCGTGCCTGCCGGGGTCGATAATGGCACCCGACTGCGGGTATCCAGCGAGGGCGATGCTGGGCTGCGGGGTGGCCCCGCTGGGGATTTGTACGTCTATCTCTTTGTCAGCGAAGACCCGGCTTTCAAGCGCGACGGCATCAACATTCTCTCCGACCTGCGCGTAAGCTATCTTCAGGCCATTCTGGGCTGTAAGCTCAACGTGGAAACCGTCGATGGCTCTGTGGAGCTAGAAATTCCGGCGGGTACCCAACCCGGTACTGTGCTGACCCTAGAGAGCCATGGTGTACCGAAGCTGGGTAATCCCGTCAGCCGAGGCAACCACTTGATCACGGTACAGGTGGATATTCCCACCCGCCTGAAGCCGGAGGAGCGGGAGTTAATTGAGAAGCTAGCGGAAATTCGCGGTGATAAGGTCAACCGGGGTGGCATTGAAGGCTTTTTAGGGGGCTTGTTTCGCGGATGAGCAGCGTAGACCTTAATACCATGGCCCCTTCTCAGCCACCGGATCATTCTCTAGATCTGCGAGGGACACCCTGCCCGATCAACTTCGTACGCACCAAACTTCAGCTTGAGAAAATGCCGTCAGGGACTTTGCTAGAGGTGTGGCTCGATGCGGGTGAGCCCGTGGAGCAGGTGCCCGACAGCCTGCGTATGGAGGGCTACGGCATTGAGGCGCTGCAAGACTGTGGCGACTACTGTGTGCTTCAGGTGCGGCGGCCTTAATAGGCTGCTCCTTTGCCATGGCTGCCGATGCTTCTACTCTCGATGTTTTCTCCCTCTGGGGCGTTGTCACCGCCGTACAGGCTAACTACTATTGGGTTACGCTTGACTCAGAGCACCCTGCTTCCCTGCTCTGCATTCGACGGGCGCGGCTGAAAAAAATGGGCCAGCGGGTGATGGTGGGGGATCGCGTTCAAGTGGTAGACCCCGACTGGGAAGGCCAACGCGGAGCCATTGCCGCCGTTGCCCCACGTCAAACGGTGTTGGAACGCCCCCCCATGGCCAATGCCGACCAACTGCTGTTAGTCTTTGCCCTGGCAGAGCCCGATCTCGATCCCCACCAGCTCAGCCGCTTTTTGGTTAAGGCCGAATCCACGGGGCTGGAGGTGCTGCTGTGCCTCAACAAACAGGATCTGGTCAACGAAGAAACTCGCCACCATTGGCGACAGCGTCTTGGCCAGTGGGGCTATGATCCCCTGTTGATTAGCCTGCATGAGGAATCGTCCTGGGCGGCGCTCCTGCCCCGTCTTCAGGGCCGCATGACGGTGATCTCTGGCCCCTCTGGGGTAGGCAAATCGAGCCTCATCAACCGCCTCGTACCAGAGGCCACCGCCCGCACCAGCGCGGTTTCGGGAAAACTGGGCCGGGGTCGCCACACCACCCGCCATGTCGAACTTTTCCCCCTACCCCAGGGAGGGCTGTTGGCCGATACCCCTGGCTTCAATCAACCCGATCTCACCCTTTCTGCCCTAGACCTGGGATCTTGTTTTCCGGAAATTCGCCAGCGCCTTGCCCAGGGGGCTTGCCAGTTTACCGACTGCCTCCACCGCGACGAGCCAGACTGTGCCGTAGGCCACGACTGGGATCGCTATGGGTTCTACCGCGATCTGTTAGCCGAGGCTGAAACCTTGTCAAGCTCTCAACAGCCACGTCATGGTGGCCAACCTGTCCTCAAGCACAAGGTAGGAGATAGGGGGAAAATTCACCAGGAACCGATGCTCCAGGCCAAAACCTACCGCCGAGTCTCTCGTCGTCGCCAGCGCCAAGCCCTCGAAGACCTTCACTACACCACCCTCGATACCGCCACCGACCTAGATCACCTCGACGACGACAGCGGCGATTTGATCCGTTAATTTCCCGGTAGCTTATCCCCCGGTAGCGCCTAAGTTGAGGCCGGGTAGAGGCGTAGACGCAGGGAGTCTACCATGGGCTTAACCCGATGACCTATGGGGATAGACTGACTGGCGGGCAGGCGGGCATAGAGGATATGGCCGGAGGGGGTAGCCAGACTGTACTGGTACTCTCGGCCTAGAAATTGCCGACTTTGCACCCGTAGCAAGCCATCCTCAGCCGCCTGCAAAACGAGGTCTTCCTGGCGAATCATCACATCCCCCTGGGCAATCGTATCCTGGGGAACTACCCCATCGGCATCAACCACCTGGGTAAGGAGGCCTAGTTCTGTATCCCAGCCCTGGGGGGTGCGGCGGGCGGGCAGAAAGTTGGCCTGGGTGACAAAGCCAGCAATGAAGCGAGAGGTGGGGGATGCATAGACGGTTTCGGGACGGTCGCATTGCTCTATCTGTCCTTGGCGCATCACGGCCACCCGATCAGCCAAGGCCAAGGCTTCTTCTTGATCGTGGGTGACAAAGACGCCAGAGGCGTTCACCTGCTTCAGCACATCCCGCACCTCCTGGCGCAAATGCAGCCGCACCTGCACATCGAGGTTGCTAAAGGGTTCATCCAGCAAAATCAGGGTGGGCCGAGGGGCTAGGGCGCGGGCCAGGGCGACCCGCTGCTGCTGTCCGCCGGAAAGCTCGTGGGGAAAACGACGTTCAAAGCCCGTCAGCCCCACCAAGGCAATGGCTTCCTGGGTCTGCACCTGCACCTGTTTGGGGTCTAAACTGCCTAGTCGAACCAAGGACTGAAGCCCAAAGGCTACATTTTTCTCTACGGTGAGATGGGGAAACAGGGCGTAGTCTTGAAACACAATGCCCACATCGCGCCGCTCTGGGGGCAACCAGCAGGGGCCACAGACGGCTTGTTGACCGAGATAAATGGTGCCCTGATCGGGACGTTCAAACCCGGCAATTAGCCGCAGCAGAGTGGTTTTGCCGCAGCCCGACGGCCCCAACAATGCCAGAATTTCGCCTTGGCCCAGGGTTAGACTTACCCGATTCACCGCCGGAGGGGTGTTGGCGGCATATCGCTTGGTAATCGCATCAAGGCACAGAATATCCGGTGGAGTCATTGCGTTGGCAACAGGGACGAAACCAGTGAGCCCAGGCTCACCCTGCCAGCCATCCTACCCTTTATTGAGGATGGCTGGCATTAGCTGACTTGATCTCACTGCAACGCTCACGTTGGGCTACTGCCGTTCGGCCTGAGCTCGTCGTTCGCGGAACGTCCCCAGGAGAGAAAGGCCTATACCCATCACGGTAGGGCTAGATACAGGCGGTGCGACAAGCTCACTGCTCAGCCTGATCGGTAGGGCCTTCTCTGAACAATCAGAATGAGAAGGGCTGTTGATCTTGCCCACCATCTCGCTCGCTGGCCTAGCCCTACGTCGTCCTGATTTTGGGGCCTCAAGCGGCGAGGTGGGCTGGGGGTTCTCGGTCTTCGAGCCTAGGACTGAGGTCAACGGCTACGGTATCGGCGGGTTGGGGCTGGAAGCTGTTCCACCGTTCTAGGTACAGCGCTAGATGGTGATGGCCCGCCTCAATCTGCTGAAGTAGCAGGTCTCGCACTCGGTTTTCTTCGGCATGGTGCTGTTCGGGGTCAAAAAATCCGGCAAACAGGGCCGTTCGCAGCCACACTAGGTAGGTGGTGAGGGCATCAAAGTGGTTGTACTCCACAATAGCCCTCAGGTTGCCCTCCACCCACAGATCTACCACGCTGCTGCCGTCGGTGCCCATTTTGCCAGGAATACCCATCGCTGCCGCCAGTTCATGGAGGGATGGTGTGCCAATGCCCCAGCCGCTGACCAAATTTTTGAGGTCAATGTGGGCTTCGGTGTGGCGGGCAAAGTAGTCTACCCCTTCCCAAGGTTTATCAGGACGCTGGCAGAAAGACTTCACGGAAATCCCCGTGACCATGCCCCGCTGCAATAAAATTGGCAGGTCGGAGGTTTGGGAGTTAAACCCCACCAACTGAGGCTTTTGCTGCCCTACATAGCCCAAGAACGTGCTGATTAACTCCCCTTCGGCCATGGGCTGGTCGGCCTGTTTGGGTAGGGCCGTCAGCCGTAGCATGACATCCCCATTGCGCTGCTGTTCCCGAATGACCGCTGCCACGGACACCACCCGACAGAGGGCCGTTTTGAGGTAGGGCCGAGGTTTTTCCGCCGTGGCTCCCCCCTGTTCCCACATCACCTGAAAGACTTCAGCATCGGGCATGGTGGCGGGTAGCCCGTAAACCCGTCGCCCGGAAGGTGCATCGGGCACCCATTCCAAATCAAATGCACACACCTGCTGACTGATAGACCTAAACAAGGCGATACCCCCTAAGGCAAATGTAACGGCACGGAGACTTGTCTAGAGGTTGCCCTGAGGGTAAAGTTCTACCGTCACCGTCGCTAACAATCAGCCTATTGTCGTAGAGTCTACCCCGATCACCACGGTAGACCTACTGGGGCGAGAAGGGTTCAGGTCTGAGGCTAGAATTCTGTGACCTGGGGTGGGGAGATCGGTTGGAAGTCGGTGAGCTTAGCGATGAAGGGCTTAGCCAGGAAGAAACTGGCAACGGTTTTGGCATCCACGGCTTCCCCAGCCAGGATGGCCTTTTCCAGTTGGTTGGGGGTCATCAAAACCACTTCTAGATCTTCGTCTTCGTCGCCCTCTACGGCATTCACAGGGGCTAAATCGGTGGCAAGAAAAGCGTAGATGATCTCGTCGGAGTAGCCCGGCGCGATGGGAAAGGTGCCGATGGGTAGCCAAGTGGTCGCCGCATAGCCCGTTTCCTCCTGAATTTCGCGGCGAATGGTTTCCGCTGGAGATTCGTTGGGTTCGACGGTGCCAGCTGGAAATTCTAGCAGCCGCCCCAACACCGCAAACCGATACTGCCGCAGCAAAATGAGCCGACCATCATCGGTGAGGGGCACCGCCAAAGCTCCGCCGGGATGGCGAATGCATTCCCATTCGCCCTCGGCTTGATTGGGCAAACGCAGGCGGTTGACTTCAAAGTTAAACTTGCGGCCTTCGTAGAATAAGCGCCGTTTCAGCAGTTGGGGCGGTTCTTGTCCGAGGGGCATAGAGATGCTGGGGGTGCGGAAGGGTCAAGCTATTGTACCCCGCTCCTTAGGTTAGGAGTCTGGGCCATGGGCCGCAATCACGTTAATATCGGGGTTGAGTTCAAGCGCTGAAGGGTTGCCCCCAGTAGGCCATGGGGTGATGCGTGCGGTTGTGGAACAAGCAGGACTGTGGAACGGGCAGGAAACAGCATTGTGAATGGCGGTGTGGCAGACGGATTTTTAAACCTCAATAAGCCCAGCCAAGTCACCTCCCATGACTGTGTGGCGGTGGTGCGGCGGCTGTTGGGCACCCGCAAGGTGGGCCACGGGGGCACGTTAGATCCGCTGGCGGAGGGAGTGTTGCCCTTGGCGGTGGGGCGGGCTACACGGTTGCTACCCTACCTAGCGGCGGATAAAGCCTACCGGGCGGTGATTCGCTTTGGCCTAACGACCACCACCGACGACCTAGAGGGCGAGGTGCTGAGCCATTGTCTGGCCACCGATTTAGATCTAGAAATCGTGAAAGCCGCCCTGCCAGAGTTTGTGGGCACGCTGGCGCAAATTCCCCCGGCCTTTAGCGCCATCCAGGTAGAGGGCAAACGGTTGTATGACCTGGCTCGACGGGGCCAGGTGGTGACACCGCCCCCCCGTACCGTGGTGATTCACCGACTGATGGTGCAGGGGTGGCAGGCGGGCGACTATCCCGAACTCACCCTAGATGTGGACTGCGGCCCCGGCACCTACATTCGTGCCCTAGCCCGCGACCTAGGCCAGCAGGTTGGTACCGGAGCCACGCTGGCCCATCTCACCCGTACCCGCAGCAATGGCTTTACCCTCGACACGAGCTTCACCCTCGATCAGGTGAAGCAGCACATCGAGGCCAATACCTTCCAACTCCAGGCTCCAGAATCAGCCCTAGCGCACCTGCCAACCCTTCCCCTAGCCCCTGATCTGGCCCGTTGCTGGCAGCAGGGGCAAAAGTTTGCGCCACCGATACAGCTAAAGGCCGATCAGCCTCACCGCATCCTTTCCGCCGACGGCAGCGAATTTCTCGGCATTGGCCAAATGGAGTATCGAGACAATCAGCCCATCCTCAAGGCCAAGATGGTCTTCAAACCCTGGGCCTAGGAAAGGAAAATACTGCCATGGATATTTTGGAACAACTGCGTCAGGATTATCAGCGCTTTCCCCACCAGCAGAGCTATCACCTCTATGCAGCGGATGTGTACTTCAAAGATCCGCTAAACGAGTTTCGAGGCCTACCGCGCTATCAGCAGATGATCGGTTTTATCACCCGCTGGTTTCAGGCCATTGACCTGCAACTCCACGCCATCGAATATGTCAGCCCCAGCCAAATCCATACTCGCTGGACGCTGAACTGGGTAGCCCCCTTGCCCTGGAAACCCGCCATGAGTATCCCTGGCCGTAGTGAACTGACCCTCAACGCAGACGGAAAGATTTGCGCCCATATTGATGACTGGGACTGCTCCCGTTGGGCGGTGCTTCAACAGGTATTTAGGGGGTAGGCGATGGACAGGATTTTGAAAGAGTGGGTTTACGGCAAAAGGACTGCTAGCCTATTACTGTTAGCCTGAAGCCTCAGCCCCCGGTCGTCCATGTCTTCTATCCTCGATCCGCCGATTCCTGCCAAGGTTGCCAAGATGAAGGCGCGGGTGTGCTGGCAGCATCCGACCCTGGTGGCCCGCCACATCGACCAAACTCGGCTGATATTGGAGGATGGCCGCGCTGATGCCGAGGAATTTTCCTTTTTGGTAATTGGCGATAGCGGATCTGGCCCCCACCCCGACCACCATCCCCAGCGACGATTGGCGGAGCAGATGGTGCCCCATTTGGAGGACTGTCGGTTTTTGCTACACACCGGGGATGTGGTGTATCAGGTGGGTTCCCGCGAGCAGTATCCCGATAACTTCATCAAGCCCTACCGAGAGTGGTTGGTGGGGGGAGATCATCCGGAAAAGATTGCCTACGACCAAATGCTGTTTCGGTTTCCGTTTTTGGCGGTGCCGGGGAACCACGACTACTACAATCTCCCTTGCCTCTATAGTCTGCTGGTGCAGATCAGCAAGCCCCTACGCAAGCTGCTGGGCATCGACCTCAACCCCAATGTGGGTTGGCATGGGTCGGGGATAGGGGACGCCTATGCCCGTGCATTTTTAGATTATTTGCAGGGCATTCCTGCCGACCAACTCACGGATCATCTGCGCACTCACTACGGCCCCTGGGAAGGCGACGCCCAGGGTTTGCGCTATCGGCCAGGGGTGTTTACCCGCCTGCCCAACCGCTACTACACCTTTCGCTACGGCGGGATTGATTTCTTCGCCCTGGATTCCAGTACGTTTAACGATCCTTCTGTGCTGGCCCACCAGGGAGGGCTAGACCATCGACAACACCTCCTGGAACAGCGGCAGCAAGTGTTGGCAGAACGGCGGGCGGTGGAGGAGGCCGCGCTGCACCGCAACCCCAAGGATGCCCACGCCCAAGAAGACCTCGACGACTGGCAGGCCCAGGTGGAGCAGTACGACGAAATGCTGCTCGATATTGACAAGCAGCTCAACGCCAACCCCGCCGCCCTGATCGATACCGATCAACTGCTGTGGCTGCGGGATAAGCTGATTGACTCCTGGCAAGACCCAACGGTGCGGGGGCGCGTTGTGTTTTTCCACCATCCCCCCTACGTCACCGAGACCACCAAGTGGAACCAGGGGCAGACCCTAGCGGTGCGTCACCATCTGCGCTGGGTGCTGGATCAGGTGGCGGCGGCGGTGCCTGCCCTGGCGGACGGGACGCCCCCCGTGAACCTGGTGATCAACGGCCACGCCCATTGCTTTGAGCACCTGAAAACCTTAGATACGGGCCACGCCGACCGTCATCTCGATTGGATTGTGTGCGGCGGCAGCGGCCTCAGTTTGCGCCGCCAGCGTTCCGCCGGAAACACCCTCTGCGAATCGGTTCCCGGCCTTGCGGATGAGGATGATGCCGAGATGCGTCCGGTGGCAGAATCGCACCTTTTTGTAGGCCGCACGGGCAAAAAGCCCGACTATCGTCGCCCCTACTCATTTTTGCGGGTAGACGTAAAAGGGGGCAAGGAACCCAAATTCGTCCTTACCCCCCATGTGTCCGAGCGCTTCCACCAAGGTTGGAAGGACTACGCTCTGGATTCGATTTATGTTTAGACGCCTGAGGTGGCCCTCACCCTAAATCCCTCTCCCAAGCTGGGAGAGGGGCTGGGGGTGTAGCTTGCTTCCCATCAGGGTGGGCCAAAGGACTAGGCATCTACTAACCCACGTTTTCGCCACCCTCGGTGGGGACGGTCTCAGTCACTTCGGTGGCGGTGGTTTCGGCGGCTTTTTGGCGATCTTCGCGCTTTTTGCGTTCGGCAGCCAGCATGTCTTTCATCACTTCCTGGGCCTGGGCAAACTTCTCGATGTTGCTGCGGTAGAGTTCTAAATCCTTGGAGAGCTTATCTACGGGGAAGTTGAGCTTGCCCGTGAGATCCTTGAGCAGCGCTTCAAAGGAGTCTTTGTTTTTGAGGATGTCTTCCCCGGCCACGGTTTCTAGCAGGGTGTAAAGGCCAATGCCAAAGGGACGGCTGTACTTGAATTTTTCCTTGGTGGCCACGGTGCCGAGGGTGCCGCGCAATCCGCCGCTGTGAGCGGCTTCTGCCAGGTTGTCAAACTGGGCTTTGAGGTCGTCGAGGGATTGCCCCGCTACGGTGGCCTTCATGGCTTCGGCATCGCCCCGGTATTGTTCGGGAGAGCTTTGTACCGAACAACAGAGGGCGTTGAAAATGGAGGCTTTATCGCTTTCGGGCTCGTAGCCTTCCATAAAGCGATCAAAGGTGGTGACGATGCCCAGGGCGTAGAGGGGATCGTAGGCAAAATCGGCGTTGACCGAGAGCAGGTGCATTTCTACCAAAAGCTCGTCCACCACACGACGGTAAATAGAGTTGATGGGGCGGGTGTGGTGAGCGTAGAAGTCCCGCTTGGCGTCAGAAACCGTGCGTACAGGTGCGTTATTCACAGCCGAATGTCAAAAAATACAATGATCCCATTGTCCCGTGTGACTGTGCCTTTGCCAAGCCAGGGAAGGGCATACCCAGGGCAAACGTATCCTCCATCGGTCTTTCCGAAAGAATTAGGATTGCAGCCCTTGGGAGCCATCAAAGTAGACCCATAGGTCTTGAGAAGCTGGTTTTTTAGCCGCCTTATTGCGAAAAATCGCGAGTAGGCGTTTGTCCTGGTGTTTCTCCGGTCTATCGTGCGCTGACAGGCCTGAACATGGGAGAATAGAGGATGCTGCCATGGTTAAGATATACCGTTCAACACCAAGTCAGCGGGTAAAGTAGCCGCTTTACCTGGGGCAAGGGTAGCTAACGTTGTTGTGTGGGAGGTGCTGTGTGAAAGCTTTAGTCATCGGCAGTGGTGGCCGAGAACATACCCTAGCTTGGGTCTTGCTTCAGTCTCCCAAAATTACGGAGGTCGTTTGTATTCCTGGCAACGGTGGCACCGCTACGCTGCCCCACTGTCGCAACCTGGCCCTCAATCCGGAAGATTTTGAAGGCATCGCTCGCTTTGCCCTAGTCAACAATCTGGAAATGGTGGTGGTGGGGCCTGAGCAACCCCTTGCCCTGGGCATCACCGATTATCTTCAGGCCCAAGGACTGAAGGTGTTTGGCCCTTCCCAGGCGGGAGCCCAAATTGAGGCCAGCAAGGCTTGGGCAAAGGCGTTGATGGTGGAGGCGGGCATTCCTACCGCCCAGGCGGAGGTATTTGAGGCCGCCGATCCGGCCCTAGACTATCTCAAAACCCAGACGGCCCCCATTGTGGTGAAGGCGGATGGCTTGGCGGCGGGCAAGGGGGTCATTGTGGCCCAAACCTTGGAGGAGGCCAGGGCAGCGGTCTCTGAGATCTTCAGCGGCAAGTTTGGTGCGGCTGGTAGTCAGGTGGTGATTGAGGAATTTATGACGGGCCAAGAGGCATCGGTGCTGGCCGTGACCGATGGCCAAACCATTCGCCCCCTCCTGCCCGCCCAAGATCACAAGGCTATTGGCGAGGGCGATACTGGCCCCAACACAGGCGGTATGGGGGCCTACGCGCCTACGCCCGTCGTCACTCCGGCGTTGATGGAGCGCATTCAGGCGGAGGTATTGGAGCCTGCCATTGCAACCCTGCGGCAACGCGGGATTGATTATCGGGGTGTTCTCTATGCAGGGCTGATGATTACGCCTCAGGGCGACCCCAAGGTGGTGGAATTTAACTGTCGCTTGGGTGATCCCGAAACCCAGGCCGTCTTGCCCCTACTGGAAACGCCCCTAGACCAAGTGATCCTGGCCTGCGTTGAGGGGCGATTGGCGTCTCTGCCCCCATTGGAATGGAAGCCCGGTGCCGCCGCCTGCGTAGTGCTTGCCGCCGAAGGCTATCCTGATGCCTACCCCAAGGGCATGGAAATTTCGGGCCTGACGGCAGCCGCCGAAACGGGAGCGTTGGTTTTCCATGGGGGCACCCAGGCCAAGGGGGGGCTGACGGTGGCCAATGGGGGGCGAGTGCTGGGGGTGACGGGCCTAGGCGACACCTTTGAGGCGGCCCTCGCCAGTGCCTATGCGGCCGTTGACCAAATTCACTTTGACCACATGTACTGTCGTCGCGATATTGGCTACCGGGTAAAAGGCTTGAAGTGAGTTGGCTTGAGGAAGGGCAAACCCTAGGGCAGGTAAACCTTGGGCGAAAACCAGGTTTGGGAACGGCATTTTTGTGAGTTTCTCACTGTTGATAGAAAGTTTCTAGGCTGTCTCGATCTCCTGTAAATCGCCAGTGCCAGGGTTCAAAGGCTACCTGCTGGGAATTGTTGCGCGGAAAGGATAACTCGAAGCCGTACCGATTCGCGTTGTCGTCCATCCAGCGATAGGCTGGGGTGTCTTCAAAGGCTTGATCCAAATGGGTGCTGGTTTGGTTGGCGTCCCCAATGTCGATGGCGTAGCCGGTGTGGTGTTCGCTATAGCCCGGTGGGGCGCTGACTTCGGCCCTAGTTTGGGCATCCTGGCCCCTGGCAGCCCGCACACCAAAGAAAACGGCTTCCTGGTCGCTATGGGAACGATAGCCCGATAGGGGAATAATCTGCGCCCCATCCCGGCGAGCCGCCTGCACCATGGCCTCAAACTGTTCGGCGGCGCGGGTACGCAGGCGAATCTCGCGGTTCATCGTTAGGGGCACTAGGTCGTCCGCTGGGGCTTCGGCATAGGCCCGATGGCCCAGTAGGGTACGGCCAGAGGATTCGGCTGGGCTGGGCATCACCCCCGACCGAGCAATCACCCCCTGGATGGGTTCTGCCACTTGGGGTTGGCGGGTGCTTTGATACCAAGCCGCCCCGCTGCCTGCGAACAGCGCCACTAGAGTCGCTGCCAAGGTCACCATCAGCCAGCGCATCCATCGTGGCCAAGTGCGCCATAGCCCCCCACTATTGGGGCTGCGATAACCCAGGGGCTGGTCGCGGGTGGCTTCTGGTAGATCGTCCAAGGGCAGCATAGGGGTAGGTAGAAATCATCAAAGGCTACGGACAAGGGATAGGATAGCCCTGACCTGATCATTATTATCCTTGGCATGGCAACCCTGGCAACTCACCTTGACGCTACCCTGCTGTGGCGACACCATAGCCAAACGGTATGATTGACCATCGCTCACTGACCATTGACCATACCGTGTAGGGGAATGGGACTATGCCGCCGTTTGGGGTGCTGCTGCAACTGTATTTGCCCATTGCGACAGGCATCTTGGCGGGGGTAGCCATCGGGCACGTTCTATCTGGGCTCCAGGGCAGCATAGTTCCCAGTCAGCGCCTCCATCAGCGGTTGCCTCTAGGCCTGGGGAAGTTTTTGTTTTGGGTTGGCGTTCCCATCAGCATTGTGGGGTTTCTACGGCGGGCCGATTTATCGGGGACGGTTTACCTTGCACCCATCGTAGCCTGGGCTGCTATTTTGCTGGGCCTGTTGCTGAGCCGGGGGTGGGTTTATCTGCGGGGGCAAACCTGGCCTCGGCCCACCCAGGGCAGCTTTTCCCTGGCGTCTATGCTGGGCAATACAGGCTACATCGGCTATCCCGTTGTGTTGCTGCTGCCTCAGTTGGGGGTAAGCGTATTTAGCTGGGCGCTGTTCTACGATGCCCTAGGCACGCTACTGGGTTCCTACGGGCTGGGGGCCATTCTGGCGGCAGAATTTGGCAATCGGCCCCATTCCCTGTCTCGTCCAGCCTGGGCAAGTTGGCCCCTGGAGGTGCTGCGTAATCCGATTATTCTGGCTTTTTTGGCGGGGTTAGCGCTCAAGGCCGTCGCCTTGCCTCCCTGGCTCGATACACTGCTCTACGCCATCGCCTGGGGTGTGGTGATGCTGTCACTGCTGTTGATGGGGCTACGCATTCAGCAAATCCGTACCTGGCGACACCTCTCGCGGGCGGGGGTAGCCGTAGCGATCAAAATGCTGCTGTTGCCCCTAGCGGTGGGGTTGGGTCTAACGTTGGTCGGCATTGATGGCCCCCCTCGTCTGGTGATGGTGCTTCAGGCCGGAATGCCCAGCGCCTTTGCCAACCTGGTACTGGCCGAAGCCTACAACCTCGACCGAGAACTTTCGGTGACCTGTGTGGGGCTGAGTTCTGTCGGGCTACTATTAACCTTGCCCCTGTGGGTGTGGGTGTGGGGGTTTTCCCCGACCTAGGACATGGCCTAGGCTCTCACGGCCCGTCGCCCAACGATACCCACCCTCTCGCCACGATTGCATTTCCCACCGATGATGATTGGATCGCCTAGCCTAGCCGTTACCCTGTGGATGACTCCCCTGCCCCCACCCTTGGCATCGGGGGATGAGGGGGATTCGGTTCAGCAGTTGCAGCGCATCTTGGCCCAGGGCGGATGGTATGCAGGCCCCATCGATGGCTACTATGGCGCAAACACCGCCGAGGCCGTGCGGGGGTTCCAGACCGAGTGGGGGCTGGTGACCGATGGTGCCGCTACCCCAGAAACCTGGCAAGCCCTATTGCTAAGTACAGAACCTCAACGCCTCTGGGTGGCTATTCCCAGCCCCACCGCCGAGACACTAACCTTTAGCCGCCTGCTGGTGGCTCAACCCGACCCACCGCCCTCGCCTCTCTGGCTACTGCTCATGGCGTTGATCCCTTTGGTTGGCGGCGGTCTCACCTACCTACAACATCGCTGGCAGGGGCGCAAACGGTAGTAAGCCGATCCTCCATGCCAAGGGGGATGGGGCAGGCCATCAGGTTAACTGGTTGCCCAAATGCCTACAATCCGCAGAGGCTGAAGACCGTCGGATGCTGCAATATAAAAATGATGCTCAACTAGAGATGTCCTTTCTTAACCTCAGTTCGGGTTAGACATCGTGACCCGATCCCCTGGTAGACCTCACCCCCAGCCCCTCTCCCACGAGGAGAGGGGAGCTAGAACGGCTCTAGTTCCAACTTATTTTGTGTCGGCCTCCTTGGGCAAGGGCCTTCTGCCATTCAACGATGAAGCAATCAGCAGATTGCGCACCCAGTTATCGTGATAGCGGAAACCGTTGAGTTGTTCAAAGGGGC